>Ga0157357_1000396_pt1 | contig 18851 bp, 11 predicted proteins | sample AttcapACBM1_FD_111485 | JGI IMG/M metagenome (GOLD analysis project Ga0157357, IMG submission 111485) | Fungus gardens microbial communities from leaf cutter ant in Botucatu, State of Sao Paulo, Brazil - Atta capiguara ACBM1 | ecosystem: Host-associated > Fungi > Mycelium > Unclassified ... | reverse complement strand
GTGGTCCACAATTCACATCTAAATTCATGGAAGAATTCACAAAAGTACTGGAAACCACAAGACAATTGTTAATAGCATATCATCCTCAGATGGATGGTCAAACAGAATGAATCAATCAAGAAATAGGCACATTTCTACAACACTATGTCAACTACAAACAGGACAATTGGGCAGAATGGTTAGCTGCTGTGGAATTCTAGTATAATGACAAAAGACATATGACAACAGGAAGAACACCATTCAAATTAAACTTTGGAAGACACCTATGGAAGGATGACCTTGTGGTACAAAAGAAGTTTCCAAGGTTAGAAAAGTTCCTCATGGGATTACAGAAGAGCTGGGAGCAGGCCACAAAATCAATGGAAGAGACATAGAAGAATATGAAGAGACAGTTTAACAAGAAAAGAAGAAACCCTCAAGGATTGAAGGTTGGAGATGATATGTGGTTGGAAAACAAGAATATCCATTCGAATTGACTCTCAAAGAAGCTGGACCAGAAAAGATATGAACCTTTTAGGATATTAAAAGACATTGGTCTAGGAGTGTTTTAGCTTGATCTTCCAGAAGGATAGATGGTTCATAATGTGTTCAATGAAGACCTGCTGACCAGGCATAGAGAACCACATTACAAAGGACAACACATAGAATCAGTATCTCTACCTACAATTATTAATGAAGAAGAGGAATACAAAGTTGAAGAAGTACAGAAGCATAGGAAACAAGGCAGAGGAATGTAATACTTGGTGCATTAGAAAGGTTATGGGGATGAACATGATCAATAGATTATGGAATCAGGGTTGCCTCATACAAGGGAGGTGATTGAAGATTATTGATCAAGGTGTTCAAGTTGAAACCTATAAAGAGAGGGAGTAAAATCCCATTTTGACAGTTCAAATCATCACTTGAATTTTCAACACAAATGTCTTCACAAATCACCAACAACTATGTAGCCAATCATGTCATCATTACCCTTAACCTTTCTTCATATTGTATTCTTGAGGTATTGATCATAACGGATTGTAGCTGGACTGTTCTTATTGTTGTTGTTGTCTAAAAAGTTTTAACTTGAACTCAAACTCATTGATGACTAGATAAGATAAATTGTTCTCTTCTACATCTCAAGCTCATCTTATCTATACTTGAAAAAACCTTCTTGTCTGTCCTTCTCCTCTTTTCTTTCTTTCTTTCCACTTTTATTAATGATCTGATTAACAAGAGTATACTCTACTCTTTGTTGTTGTGTGCAAATTCAAACCATAAATAACTATTTTATCTGTTAGATATGGCTCACATCTTAGTAACTGAGATTTATAGCAGACTCTTGAAAGATGGATAAGTGATGTATGTCAGACTTGAAAACAGTGATCTTTTCTTCTCCCTTATTATTTATTTTCTCTTATTATTTGGGCTTAACTAAGATGATATCACATGTAACTGTCACAATTGTTATAATAACATAACAAAGCATGATAACTATCAGATGTCTGTTATATATCATAGTCATTTAGAGTAGGCTAGGTATAGGCATGTATAGACTATGTTCTAGAGATATATAAAGTAAACTTATCTGTATTAAGAACTCTATCAAGTTCTTTTGTATTAACTAATACAAGGTTTCTCTTTTATCTCTTGGATTTAAGTCACAATAATATACTTATCCAGAATATATAAAATACAAATGTCAAATGACCTTCAGCTTTAGCTTAGATGCTGTACTACTATCTGTCATACTGGTTATACTTGGAGAGATTAGAAAGGGTTATTCTACTGGAAGGATAAAGAGGTATGTTATTGCCAATACTAGAAAATAGTGTTAGTTTTAGTTAATTTCCAAGATAAGGCTTATAGTGCAACTATATAGCTTATATGTATACTAAGTACTCTATTTAAGAGAGAAATAGAGACTGTAAACAGTTTATCCTTGATCTGGGGAGTTCTTAAATAAAGAGATAAAAATTCATAGAGTTACTAGAATGTCTAGTGAAGATGTCTAAGAAGTAATTGACTTAGAATGGACAGAATTGATTTACACTATCACAAATAAGATACTCACTGGTTGTGCTACTTGAACTGAATAGTGTTCCAGGGGTTCAGTATAAGGATGTGATGATGATAGATGATGAAAAGTATCAATAAAAATAATTGATGTTGTTAAGTCTGAGGTCTAGCCCTCAAATACAGAGGTATATATACAAAAGAGTGATGGTCTGTGTACAAGCTGTTGCCATCACATGATCAAAACTTGTACCTAATAGGAGCTGTCATCTGTCATAGCAGCTATCAGGCTAATTTTAAAAGGTAACTAATTATGTCACTACATTGATATACTTGTATCTTTACCAATACTTATTGCTTTGAAATACATCATATATCATTGAAAATGGATTGATGAGCACTTTTCAATGCAAGTTCAATCATGTGAATCTGTTCATGAGATATTAGCAGACGAAGCTTTTATAGCTACTGATGGCCTAATATCTCAGTCATTTGTTGTTGCTTTTGTACATCCTGCATATATGCAGATAGCCCTCATTTGAAGCTTTCTAGTGCAACTTAGTTTGTGAAAATCAGTCCACTTGTTGTGGAGATACAAGCTGAATGAAGTTTGTGACATATACTAGATAAGATATAAGAGTACAAATGAGAAAATAGTCATTATTTATGAGTTGGAACAGATATGACCAGATTAGGATATGATACTGAATAGATTTGTGAGTTATATATCAAAGAGAGTATATTATTTATAAAAGATGTAGATATGACTAGATATTACATTCTGATCTGGCCATATCTGCCCCAACCCACAGATGATGCCTCTTTCTTATCCACACTTTTTAATCTTTTCTAATGAAAATCACTTATCTTCATCTTACCTTAGGTATTCTTACTGAACTCTTGTCAACTCTATAAATCTTCATCGCTGATATCTAAGGATCATTAGAAACTAGAGTATATTATAGTATGCTTAGACTCTAATATTTTATTTTGATTTTCTTTTCTTTTCATCTATTTTCCTTGATTTGACTTTAATTTTGATTTTATTTCTTGGATGATGAAGAGATATGTAACTGCAGTCACATGACATAATATTATAAGCTTAAAATCTGAAAGAAGAGACTAGAAGAATAACATCAAGATATATGTTAATGGTGTGTTTATCTTATAGCTAATGCATAGACTTTAGAGTAGGGTTATTTATCACTAGCACAAAACACAAACCATTTGTATAAATAGGGTAGTAATACATTAGGGACTTCTTGTCAAGTTCTCTTGTGATCTCTAAAAAACTTTTGATTTATAAGACTACTTAGTAACCCATTGACTATCTTGGTTTAGTAGTTGCCACAACAGGATAACACATAGCAGTCTCTATTCTAAATAACTATACTAGGTAGCACACTTAGTATATATACTAGTAGTTTACACTGTAAAATCTTATTCTGAAAATCAACTAAAACTACTACTTACTTTAAGTATTAGCAATAACATACCCTCTACCTTCTAGTAGACTTGGCCACTCTTATGTTCTTAAGTACCTTATCCAAAATATACAACCAGTGTGACTTGTAGAGATACAGTATATAAGCTGAAGTTAAAAATCATTCCAACTCTTATATTCTGTATACTCAGATAATACTTTCTCAACCTACTTTTGGACTTCTAAGAGACTCTTATCAGATCTCAGATAACAAGGTATGAACTGTTATGATTCTAAGCTTGGCTCAGATTGCAACTTAGACAAAAACTTGAAAAAAGATGAAGGAGATAATCAATTGGTAAAGTATAGGAATATATATCTATATCTACTACTATATATACCCAATGACCATAAGGAATATATATGGCATCCTTGAAGAAACAATAAGGAAGAGATGAGAAACATATAAGGATGCCTTTACTACTACATGAAACACTGACTGATAAAACATAAGGATAGTGTAAGATACAGTGTTATAAGACAAAAGTGTAGACAGACTTTAGGGTTAGGGTTAGAACAGAGATAAGATATAATAGTAGTTATATTATTAGTCTACAACGAGAGAGAGAAGGGCATGTGACTGGGAAGTCACATGATATGATGTTATAAGCCTAGAGTGGTCTAGAGTGGTCTAGAAGGATCAGGAAGAGTTTAGAGATGGAGTGACGTCAAGGGACATGAGTTCCTCATGGTGTACATATGGTGCATGCATGTATGACAGAGATTAAAGAAGTATGATGTCAGGACACATGAACATGGCATGGTGGCCTTGAGGTAGATATATAGTAGATGAGTAATGGACATTAGGGTAGGCATAGAGAAGTCATAGCATGGACCATGAGGACTTTATATAAATAGTAGATAGAATACTATTGTGGTTCCCTGTCAAGTTCTCTTGTGAATATACAACTCGTGTTTTCCACTAGATATCCCTACTGTGAAATTTACTTGTAGTGCTGCTATTGGACATTGTGTCTAGTGGTTGCCACAACACACAGTAAATATAAATCAAAGTGAAACAAATCCCAAAACATGTCCTAGTCATATCAAACACAAGGTAAATATCTGTAGAACATGAGATATAGATTATAACAATTATAACATGAACTATGTTTAATACCAGATCAGTATATAACACTACTATTATTATATGACTAGAATCATATGATATGAAAAGTAAAATATTCTAGCTATTGTGTATAAACCAAATATTAAATATATTTTCTTTATTATATAATTCTATACATCTGCCTCTACTCTTAGCTTCTTATCTAAGTTGAGTACTACCAATACCAGTTCTGTGATAAAAATACATTTTAACTCTTTAAATACCTTCTACTACTTCTTATCTTATTTCCACTTTTAATCTTTCTTCACCATTGTAAAGTTCTTTTCAATACTTCCTTCATCTTTATCCTCTTCATCTTTATACTATCTGATTCCAATACTACTTCTGAGAATTTTACCTCCCTAATCTTTTATTGACATTTATAACTATCAAAATATCATCTTTAAAAGAGCAACTAGATAGAGGTATGAAGTTTACACTTTAAGCTCTGAAAGAAATCTAAGAGAACAAAATGAGGTTTTTTAAAGGCAAAAACTATCCTAAATACTCTAGAGTCTATTCTAATTGTTACAAACTCAAGTCCTTAGAGTAAGATAAGTAAATGAACCTTGTATTGGGTTAATACAAGAGAACTCAATAGAAAACTCTATATAGAAATATCTACCTTATATACTAAATAATGATAGTCTGTGCTACTACTTCTCTAGCCTACCCTAAAGATCATGTGTTTGTCTCAAGGCCAACATGTATAAGATATGTTGCTATGACATCATTCGTCTGTGTGACCTCATGACTTGTGACTGTGTCATCTGATGTTACTAATATGTAATAGTATAATCATTACTTCTAACCCTAACCCTAAGTTCAAAATGGGAAAAATAAATCAAAAGAAAATAAAAATGAAATATTAAATGAAAAAGCTAGCATCCAGGCTTTGCATGTCTAACACTAATCTAGTAGAACAATACTAACATAACTAAGAAATAATAGTACTTAGATAGTTAGAAACTCTGATAGAATATTTACTCTCAAAGACAGAAACCTACTTGATAGCAATGGAAGATACTAGGCAATAGTTACATAAACATAGAGAAGACAGAAGCTGATGAAAGCTTATTTTGCTTGTCAATCACTACTAAAGTTCAGAGAAGGGAAATTGTAGGGTTGAGAGTAGCAAGAAAGGTTTTCAGATACAGGGGTATTAGCCAGGAAAGAAAGTCTTGATATAAAGAGAGAAATTATATCTGTAGATACAGTGGTAGAACTGAATATTGAAGTTCTGTTAGGTATAGTTTATCTCTCATTATCCAAGATCCAATGGTGAGTTCTTGGAAGTCCAACTGGCAAATATATGTTATTAGGATACATATAACATAGATGTTGGAATGACCTTCAGCTTCAGTTTATATACTATGCTTTTACTAGTCATACTGGTTACATATCTCAGAAGAAATACTTAAAATGTCTAGCAAACAAGTATTATGACTTATCTCTCAAGTATTAGAGGAAAAGTATACTTATGTATAAAGTGACACAAGAGAACTCAATAGAGTTCCTATCACAGAGTAGTCTACTTTATATATCTCTAAGAGTTGGTCTATATACTTCTAACCTATCCTAAAGCTATAACTAAGTTCTTTTAGTAGTTTTTATAATATTCTACTAAGTTATATGACTGTGTGACTATGACTGTAACACATGTGACATTTGTAACCATCACACTTTTTAGCTAAGTCCAAAGAAAAAATTAAAAAAATTAAAAAAAATAAATGAGAAATTATAAAAGACTAGAAAAATATAGAATAGCTAAGTCTACTTAGAAGATTTCTAACAAGTCCACTAGAAGATAGGAGATGTATTATTACTAATACTAGAAAATAGTACAAGTTTGGTCAATTTTCAAAATAAGAGTTTATAATATAATTACTGGCTTATATAATAAGTATATTATCTAGAGTAGTTATCTAGGAATAGAGACTATACACAAGTTACTCTGGTTCTAAATCATCCTCAGATGTCAGAATAGAAATCTATGAAATTATCAAGAACTCTAGCAAGAATGTCTAAGATGAAATAAAGAGTATAATCTACACTAGAAGAGAATAGGAAGTATAGATAAAAAAGAGAGCATTATCCATAAGTTGAGATAAATGTAACCAGATTGGGATATGACAAGCTTATAGATTCTAGATATTGCAATTCAAGACTTAGTGATTAGTTAAAAAAAGAATCTTATATAGAATTTACACAAGAGAACTCAATAGAGTTTCTAGTACAAGATATCTATCTTATATGCTAGTCTAGTAGTCTATATATGACTATATCTAACCTATTCTAAAGACTATGCATTCTATGTAAGACTAATATATGATAACTATACTATTATAGTATTATTATAAGGAAACTGTATTATAAACTTAAGCTCAAGTATAAGAGTGAAAGAATAATCTTGTATAGGGTTTATATAAGAGAACTTGTTGGAGTTCTAAGTACAAAATGTCTACTTTATATATGCTAGACTAATAGTCTATACTATACTAAACCTAGTCTATTCTAAAAGCTATATATATTACATGCTATTAATATATGGAATTATTATTATTATTCTAGAACTTTCTATGTCCTTCTGTATGACATGTGACAGATGTATGACAATTTGTAACAGTTATATATGACATCATGCTAAACTCTGATCCTAAGTCTAAAATAAGAAATTAAAATAAAATAAGAAGGAAAATAAGAAAAAGTTAAGTCTATTATTTTCAACTTTGACAGACTAGCTCTTTCAAGACTTTTCTCTTTTGCATTTTTTGGCTGATCCATGTTCTGTAATCCTTTTTCATATCTGCACTCATTTACTTATTTACTTTCCTATATTTTAAACCTCTTTAAGCTATATTCCAATACTCTGAACTATTCAGTTATGTTATTTAACTCTCTTTCCTAGTACTCTCTTACTCTTCTGCAATGCTCTATGATTCTCTAAAGTCTGCTAATATTATCTGTTTATTTGCTAATCTACTTTCCCATGTTCTAAAAGCACTTGTTAAGTACTTTGGCTCTCTTCTAATTTGATCTCTCTATTTTAAACTATTTCTAATTACTTAAGTATCATTATTTCTTGCTTATGTAAACAAAATTCTAACATATTAAAATGGACCTATTATTAAATAGAATAATTGTCATCTTTAAAAATCTCCATTCTATTCTCTTGAAATTTTCTGAAGGTAAGTATATAGTTCAGTATAATTTAGTATTTCTTAGACAATAGAAAATTTGAAATGCTTTGCTCTTCTACCCAATTACTCTAATAATTATTGTTTTAAAACCTTTTATATTTTTTTTTGTATCATGTGACCATATGACTGTGATAGGTGTTATACTTTATCACATTATAATATCATACTAAATCCTAATCTAAGTCATAAGATAGAGATAAAAAATAAAAATAAAAATAAGAAAGAAAAAAAAAGAACTCAATCTGTTGTTCTTAACTTTGATACTAAAGCTAGGCTACATAGCTAGCAAGGATTGTGTTAGTAGAATATTCAAAAACATACTTGTCAGAGTTAAAAATAGTAGACTTTATTTTATTTTTATTTTTATTGATTAGAACTTAGAGTTAGTATTAGTGTAATATCACATATAACTGTCACAACTGTCACAAGTTGGTCACACATATTACAGTTACAAATTACATAATAATGTGATATATAGAAGGACAAAAGTTTCTAGAATAATAATATTATATCATATGTTAATTATTAAAGTTGAAAATAATAGACTTGAATTTTTTTATTTTTATTTTCTATTTTATTTTATTTTCTATTTTATTTTCATTTCTAGGTTTAGGATTGGGGTTTAGTATGATGTCACATGTGACTGTAACACATTGGTCACAGAAGAATATAAAAGGATGATATTATATTATATGTCAATAGTATGTAATACATATGGTTTTTAGGGTAGGCTAGGATTTGTGTAGCATGGACTATTAGTCTAGCATATATAAGTAGGATATATTGTACTTTAAAACTCTATTAAGTTCTCTTGTGTAATCCCTATACAAGATTCTTTTCTTGTTTTAATATTTTGAGACTTGAATTATAATATTAATGACATATAATACGCATGGCCTTTAGAGTAAGTTAAATATAGTGTAGCATAGACCATTAACCTAGCATATAAGGTAAATAACTTAATACTAGGAATTCTATGAATTTCTCTTATGTTAATCTAATACAAGATTTATTTTTTACTCTTATACTTGAGCTTGAGTTATAACAATACTAGTGCTTGGCTACTTCTCTCAGATAGTGCTAGAGAATACCCAGAGCTTTGTCAGTATGTATGGAGTTCATGAAATAATCACTCAGAGTAGATACTGTTTGAAAGACAAGAAAAAGAAAGAAAAGTTGAGATATAGAGTAGATAATTTATAACTATGTAAGAGAATTTGGTTTTTCACTGTATCCAGCCAAGTATACTTCCTCTACCATAGATCCCACAAGTATTTCCATAGTCCTTGCTACTTCACTAAACCTCATAGTCTTCTCTATGAATCTTACTACCACTTTGCATTCCTAAACATTGCTACTAGACTTATAAACTTTACTATTACAAAACTCTATAGTTACACCTGGCACTTCTAAAACACTTTTCAGACTGACTTTAAATAGTAATGACTTCATTGCTGTGTGTATCTTGTTGTTAAAGGTAAACTCTGCAGTTGTCAATCATTCTGACCAATTGTTTTGCCTATGATCAATATACATCTTTAAGTACTGCTTTAGCTCTTAATGTCAGAAGTACAATATGAAGTATATATATAGTACCAGCCAGATATCAAAGCTAAGCTTAACATTGTGCACTTTTAGCATAACTAGTTCAGTGGCTGGTCTATTCCTAACATAAAGTTGTAAAAGTTGGACTTAGTTTTTATTCCTTTTTTATTTTCATTTCTTTTGATTTACTTGGGAACTAGAATTAGGAGTTAGTATGACATCACATGTTACATATCACAAACTGTCTCATGAAGCTGTCACAGTCACACAGTCACATTGTCATGTGTTATAATGGAAAATGGTAGAAAGTTTTAGAAGAAATGATATTATACAATGTATTATACATATATTGCCCTTAATACAGATGCATGGTCATTTGGGGTAGGCTAAAGTAGTAGTGCACAGACCAGTATTCCAAGGTATATAAGGTAGATGATCCTGTATAGAGTTCTCTATTAAGTTCTCTTGTATTAACTCTAATATAAGGTTCTATTCATTGATTCACTCTAAGATCTTTGAGTCATAACACTTGATTTGTCCTCTCCATCTATCCATCTGTCTGTGAATGAAAGCCATCAATAGTTTTGTTTCTATTCCTAATATTTTGTTCAACTCTTTTCTCAATCCTACCACAAACTATAGCTCTCTGTTTAAAATCACACTCTCTAGCAATCCATAGAACTTCTATACATTATTTATAAACAATCTTGCCAACCCCTCTGTTATTATTTTTCCTGTTGTTGCTACAATATGCAACATTTTTGAAAACCTATTATATACTACCAAAATTGAATTGTGACTTATTGATACTGGTAACTTTGTAATAAAGTCTACTAATATATGTTACTATGATCTTTCTGGCACTGTGTTCAGTCTTAATTTTCCTGCTGGCATTTCCACCCTATTCTTCATTCTCTGACACTAATCACATCCCTCCATATATTGCTTTACTTCCTAAGTAACTCCTAGCTACTAATAATTCTTAGTAACTAGTTCTACTGTCTTCTACTGTTCTTTATGTCCTGCTATCAGCATATTGTAATGAAGCCAAATAATCTCTATCCTTAACCCCTCATCCTTCAGAACATACACCTTCTCTTCTTTTAACACCAACTCATCTTTTATCTGTTACTCCTTATTCCTCAATATTTTAACTACAGCCTTCTTTATTTCTTCTACTGCTTTTACTACCTCATCATCTTTTACTTTTGATTTTTTAATTTTTTCAATAATTTCTTCTTCAGCTCCCTTGATTAATAACTGTCCTTTTTCCATTGCTCTAATCTCTAACTACTCTTTTTTCAACATTACTTGATTTTCATTATCTCTCTCTACTCTTTCTACCAAATTTGCTCATCTCATACTCTTGCCAGCTACATGTTATAAGGCAAAATCAAATCTTGACAAGTACAATACCCATCTAGCCTGCCTTTGATTTAACTTTTGAGCCTTCATGAAGTACTCCAAGTTTTTATGATCTGTCCAAATTTCAAACTGACCTTGGCTCCTTCTAAGAAATGCCTCTATGTTTCTAGACATCTAATAATTGCCAACATCTCTTATCCTCACACTTCATTAACAACACTCTTCCCATAGCAAAGTCTGATATATTTACCTCTACTCTCATCTTCTTATCCAAGTCTGGTATTACCAAAACTGGCTCCATTGTAAACCTCCCTTTCAACTCCTCAAACACATTCTGCTGCCTCTCTTCCCAGTTCTACTTCACATCTTTCATTGTCATCTCATAAAAGAGTTTTGCCATCCTAGCAAAATCTTTGACAAACCATTTATAATAGTTTGCCAACTCCAAAAACTTCTGCATATCCTTCACACTTCTTAGTACCAGCCAATCCACTACTCCTTGCATTTTTTCCTTCTCCATTTTTACCCTATCTGGTTCTATTACAACTTCTAAAAACCCAACTTCTCTAACCTTCCACACACTTAGATGAAAATTTTTAATAAACAAATCATTCTCTACCATTCTTTTTAATACTTCTTTCAAAATATCATCATGTTCTTCCTCTGTCTCTGTTCCTACCATTACATCATCAATAAACACTGCTATATCTCCTACCTTTATCATATCTCTTAGCAAGTCATTCATCATCACCTGAAAAGTCACTGGTAAGTTTGTAAGTCTAAAAAATATTACCATTGGCTCAAAGACACCATCTGACATTGAGAATGCTGCCTTCCACTCATTTCCTTTCTTAATTCTCACATTATCATAATCCCACCTAAGATCCATCTTTGTAAATATCTCCTTCTTCTCTATATTATCTATCAAATCCAAAATCAGTGGCAATGGGTAATTGTTTTTGATTGTCCAACTGTTCAAATATTAATAGTCTTGCACCATTCTCTTCTTTTCATCTTTCTTTGGCACAAAGAACATTAGTAACATCTGTAATGATTTCAATGGTTGAATATACCCCTTCTTCAACTGATCTTTTATAAACTCCTGAATCTCTTCCCTCTCTATTCTGGACAATGGATATATCTTCCCCTTTTTTGGAACAAACTCTTCTCTAAGATCTATGGCATGATCCTATATCTTCCTCATCAGTATTCTCTCTGACTCTTTCTTTTCAAACACCTTTAAATACTTATGAAATCTTCTAAGAACCATTTCTTTTACTGTTCTAAGTTCTATCAAATCTTCCTCTTCTTCCTGCTTCTCTTCTACTATTCTTGCTATCTCCACCTCTTCTTTAACTATTGGTTTTCTAAACTCTTTCTTCCATTCTCTTTACATCTTTTTCTTTTTCTATTCCTTCTCCTTCTATTTCTACCATTCTGGCTTTGTTTGTTTTGTCTTCCACTGCTTCCCACACTCATCTAGACATCTTGTCTGTCACAAACTTCATTCAGCTTGTATCTCCACAACCAGTAGACTGATTTTCACAAACTAAGTTGTACTATAAAGCTCCAAATGAGGGCTATCTGCAAATATGCAGAATGTACAAAAGTGACAACAAACAACCAAGATATCAGGTCATCAGTAACTGTAAAATCTTCATTTGCTAATATCTCATGAATGACTGGACAGATTTGCATGATCAAACTTGCATTGGAAAGTGCTCATCAAACTGCTCCTGATAATATATGATTCCCAAAACAATAAGTATTCATAGAGATACAAGCATATCAATGTAGTGACATAATTAGTTACCTTCTAAAATAGCCTAACATCTGCTATGATAGATGACAGCTCCTATCAGGTATAAGTTTTGATCATATAATGGCAACAGCTTGTACATGGACCATTACTCTTTTGTATATATACTTCTGTGTCTAAGAATTAAACCTCAAACTTAACAACATCAATTTATATCAATTATTCCTGTTAATACTACTCATCACCTATTATCATTATTTCCTTATACTGAACCTCTGAAACACCATTAAGTTCAAGTATTACAACCAGTGAGTAGCTCATTTGTAATATTGTCATTTTTACCTCTCCTATTTTCCAATTGATCTCAGAATTATAATATGCCAGCCATAAAATCCCTAATATCATACTCTATTTCTACCCTTCTATCATATTTATTTCCATTTTCTTCTTATATCCTCTGTAAAATAACTCTTCCTCTGTTATAATCTCAAGTTCTTAGAGTTAGTTGAAAAAAGAAATCTTGTATAGAGTTTACATAAGAGAACTCAATAAAGAGCTTAGTATAGGATTGTTTATCTTATATATCTCAGACTACTGGTCTATGCACTACTTAGCCTACTCTAAGTGACCATGTGTTCTACCTTAAGGCTATCATATATATAGCATATAGTATGATGTCATTCTTTCCAGAATCTTCTACTGTTTTCCATCATGGCACATGATCATGTAACAGTGTGACCTGTGACTTTCCCCTGATTTCTAACTCTAGTTCTAAAAATAGAAAATAAAAGAAAGAAAAAGAAAAGAAAGAAAAGAAGAGAAGAGAGAAGCAAATAAAATAGAGTTCAATCTTTGCATTTCTAACACCCTCTACTGTATGTTCAATCAGTCCTTCATGATTAAAGATATTATCCACATTCCTTATATAAATTAGCCTATCTAACTTTTTCTTTCTAAACTTATTCTTCCTTGTAAATTATGAACTCATTACTAATCCTGTTATTCCACTGTCCAATAACATCTCCACTGTTATGATCTCAAGATCTTAGAGTTGAACAAGTGAATGAACCTTGTATTGGATTAACACAAGAAAACTTGATAGAGAACTCTGTACAGAATAGTCTACCTTATATACTAAAACCTCATGGTCCATGCTAACTACTTCTAGCCTACCCTTAACAGCCATATGTTTGCCTTAAGGTCAACATGTGTTAAACATGCTGTATGACATCATTTTTCCAGAACATTCTATGCTTTTCCATATAACACATAATTATATAACTATGACTGTGATAGCATCATGTGACTAGTGTATAACACCTAGTCACATTGTATGACAGTTCATGACAGTGTGACAGTGATATCATGTTAACCCTAACCCTAGATCCCAAAATAAAGAAAAGAAAAGAAAAAGAACAAGAAAAAATAAAAAATAAAAAAGTTAGAGTCTACTGTCTTAAACTTAGACATTCACTACAATTCCTTCCTCATTGTCTTCCTGCTTTAATTCTATCTTGGCTATTACTTCCCTCAACAAATTTCCTTCTTCTCTTTTCTTTTTTCCTTTCTTCATTCTTTCAAATTGTTCTCCTGTCCTTTCTCACTTCTCCTCCACTAGGTACTCCCATATTCATCACTCTGCTTGTCAACACTTTAAATTTATTTAAGAGCATTGATATTGATCTCTCTCCTCTCCTACTTTTCACATTTCTACAATTACAGGTGATATATCCAAATTTTCCACAAACAAAACATTTCCTCTCCTGCACTGCTATCTCTTTGTTTCTTTCTCTCCTTCTATCCCATGCTTTCTGTTATTACCATTTTTTCTCCACTCTTTTTTCTTCCTTCACTCTTATTTTCTCCATTCTTCTCTACTTATCATTTATTCTCTTTCTTTCTTTTTCCTCTTCCCTTTCTTTTCTTCTTTATTCTTTTTCTTCTCACCTTTCATTGTATTTTCTTCTCCTTCACTCTCTTTCTTGTTTGCTTCTCCTTCTTTCAGCATCTTCTTTCTATGCTATTATCAACTGTTTTTGTAATTCAAATAATTCCTTCTAATTTTTCATTAATGTTGTTAACAATCTCATTACTTTTTCTTCTCCCACATCTCTGATTAACTTCTCCACATTCTCTCTTTCAAACTATTCTAGTTTTAACATGCTTGTTGCCATGATATTTGACAATCTATCATAATATTTCCACTAGAAAATTTTTCTATAAGTACTAGCCAGTATTCTTCTTATCTGACCTCATACTGTCTACTAACTACCTGTCTACTGCCCTACTAACTATTGCCCTAATAAACACTAGCTAATATTCCTAAGAAGAAAATCCCTAAACTAGACATTTTCTTACTGGACAACATCACTTCTTTGCATGGAAAGATCACAATGAATCTTTAGTACAAGACTTCTATCCAAAAATGTACATGTAAACTAAAACAATACCACCCACTTAACAATGAGTACATCTAGCTGGCAGTCTGAGTCTGGTCACTAAAATCCATAACAACCTTATAGTAGCTACTATCTACCCTTTAAGTCTAGAATCTGGCTATATGAAGTTTGTAGCAATTGATTATACTGATTATACACCAATAATGAATATAAAGTAAAGAAAAGGAGACTACATGGTGCAGTGTCCCTCATGGTGCAGTGTCCCTAAAAGTTATTGAGTTCTACTATTGTAGCAACCACTAACCAAAATGGTCAATAGTGTACTAAGTAGTCTTATATTGCAAAGAATCTCATGAAGATTACAAGAAAACTTGACAAAGAGTTCCCAATATATTACTATCTTATTTATATAATAGATACATGGTCTATGCTAGCAATAAATAACCCTACCCTACCCTAAAGTCTATACATTAGCTATGAATATATCATGAGATTAATATGCTATAAACATATGTCTTGATGTTATTTCTTTTCTCAATGTTTTAGGTCTATATCATAATTGTTGATGCATTATGTGACTGCATTATGTGCCTTTTCAAAGAAAAAGAAAAGAAAATAGAAATCAAATCAAAGAAAACTAATAAGAGAAAAATAAAATAGAAATAAAATATAAGGGTTTGAGCATACCATAATACTATGACTCTTATTAACACTGATGAAGCCTTAGGACTTCTCTAGCACTATCTTAGAGAAGTAGCTAAGTGCTAACAAGCCTTAAGACACAATACCAATAACATTCTTACTAGTCTTATAACCCAGCTCAGAGACTTGCAAGCTTCAATATCTAATCTTACTCTTACTCCTATATATATATCTTTTCCTCCTACTACTAGACTCTCTTTACCAACTGATACTTCCACACCTAGAAATTTCTCCCACTGCTCTCAACCTTACATATCTCTCTCACTAGGCTTTAGTAGTGATTAACAAACCAGACAAGCTTTCCTAAGTTCCTTCTCTCTGTATATCTACTTGGCTGTAGACTAATTTTCATGTAACCAAAACAAGGTTCTCTAGGCTTTTTTCTTTCTTAGAAGTAGCCATACCTTAAAACAGTCTGAAGAAATATTTCATGAAAAGTCTACTTCCCTATCATAATATAGCCTGAGTTTGAGCAAATCTTCTAGGGACACTTCTTTTTCATCAATGCTGCAACTAAAGCTATCAACAAACTAGAAGGGATAATGTATTACCAAATAGCTATACAGTGGAGAATTACCTAGATAAGTTCCAATCCCTCATATTAGAAGCCAGTTATACTAATCTATATACCATAGTAGTCAAATTCCACAGAGACTTCTATACTGCAATTTAGAATCAGATTACTATTCTACTAGTAGGTAAGCTAGATGATGTATGATATAGACCCCATTACTTGGTTTAAAGCTGTGTAGTATATAAACTAGGCCCAACAGACAAATAAAGCCTTTCAATCAACTTAGCAGAGCACTCTAACTCTCCTCTTTAATTCCTGACTGTTATGATATGATAAAGTGTAGACAGACTTTGATAAGATATAGATAGGACAGTGGTATATTATTAGTCTATGATGAGAGAAGGCACATGACATAGAAGTCACATAATATTATATCATAAGGCCTAGAAGAGTCTATGGTCTAAAAGAGTCTAGAGAAGTCGGAAAAAGTCTAGATGAGCATGTTAACCACATTGCTACCTCATGGTGTACACATGATGCACTCATGGATGACACATAAACTTTAGGGTAGGATGCACAGTAAAAGCATAGTCATAGTATGGACCACATATAATAGTATATATATAGGATAGCAATTCAGCAGAGACTCTTTGTTGAGTTTTCTTGTAATCCACACTTGATATCCTACTGAGAGATTTATTGCTTGTGTTGCTATTGGTCATTGTGACTAGTGGTTGCCACAACACTGACCACTATAGAATTTCTTGGTTCTCTTTTTCTCTTGAAATCTGCCTCTTCTGTCCTATCTTTGACTTTATGCCATCTATTACTAGTACTCTTTCTAGATGTTCCAATGCATATAGATGCTGCTTGAAAACTCTATTCTACATCAAATAAAGGCTACTACTGATGTGAAGATTCAAACTATATAGTTTTTGATTGTTTGATTAGACTAGATATACAACAATTAACTGCTAAGAAATAGAAGAAGCTCATAGAAAACCTAAATATGTTGAAAAATATCAAAGTAACATAGTAACTAGAATCTATAGAATAGGATAGCAAATTAAGTACTCAGGATTTTGTGTAGAGTAGCCAGTAATATGTGTGCTCTAGTCACTAAGTAATAGGTTCACTATATTGTTAATAGAAGAATACATTGGAAACAGTGACCTAGAAAAAGCATCTGAGACTCCAACTTCTCCAGTTCTCTTACTTCCTGTTTATTTCCCCAATGGAAGAAAATACTTCTCTTGTACTCTAATATCAGTGCTCTCAATACCTACAGTGTTTCTCTTTATCTTCCAGTTATCTTAGAAACCATTAATACTTCCTAGTCCCTCTCTATACAAGCCCTGGAACTACCAGTATCTTTATCAACAAGAGGTTTGTTAACAAACACTATCCAAACACCTATAAACTGTCTCAACCTATACTAATCTATAATATAGATAAAACCTTTAATAAGACAGGATAGATATCTAAGGTAACTATTATCATCCTTTGGTATAAGATGAATGCATAGCAGACTCTTCTTGTAGTTTTAAGCCTTGGAAAACAGAACCTAATCCTTAAGTTCATATAGCTGAAGTCCCAAAACCCTAAGATTAATTGGCAGAAAGAAGAGCTGATTATGATCTGCTACTTCATCTACTGTTCTGGTTGCCAAGAAGTCCACAAGTCAAATCAATTGAGAGTGCAAGCCCTTAATATATACTGCTCTGACCTGTTTTCTACAGTAATTGAAGACTTGGTAGGTGAATTCTTGTCAATTCCCTACTCTGTAGCCTTCTTGGAAACTGGTAATTATCTCTATGTGGCAAGAATACTACCCAATCCTCAGGCCTTCAATCTCTGTGCAGCTAGCACAAACTCCTAGTGTCTCTCCACTACTTTGAGGCAAGCTTAGAAAACTATGAAAGCTGTTTCACAACTCCTGCTACATGTCCAGAACTTTGAGTTGGTATTTACCAAGAAAGATTTCAGTACCCTTCCAAACCACTGTCAATAGAATTATGCTATTGAACTAGTATCTGGAACAGAGCTCAAGCTTTATAAGGTTTATCCATTATCATTAGCAAAGCTGTCTGAGCTAGATATCTTTCTTGCCAAGAATCTCTATGCTATTTGTGTCACAAAATTTATTCAGCTTGTATCTCCACAACTAGTAGACTGATTTCTACAAACTACATTGCACTGGAAAGCCCCAAATAAGGGCTATCCACACATATGTGGAATGTACAAGAGTAATAACAAACAACTGAGATATCAGGCCATTAGTAACTATAAAAGTTTCATTGGCTATTATCTTATGAATAACTAGATGGATTTGCACAATTGAACTTGCATTGAAAAGTGCTCATCAAACTGTTTCTGATGATATGGTATATTCTATAGCAATAAGTATTCATAAAGATACAAGTATATCAATATAATAACATAATTAGTTATCTTCTAAAAATTAGCCTGACATCTGCTATGACAAATGACAGCCCCTATCAGGTATGAGTTTTGATCATGTGATTTAAATAGCTTGCATATGGACTATCACTCTTTTGTATATATACCTCTGTATCTGAGAATTAGATCGCAGACTTAATAACATCAATTATTCTTATTGATATTACCCATCATCTATCATTACTACCTTCTTATACAGTCAAGGAAGTAGGTTTCTTAGGGGTAGTGATAGGACTGGAGGGAATCAAGATGGAGGAAGAGAAGATAGAAGATTTTTTGGACTAGCCAACTCTAAAAGAAGAACATACAGAAGTTTTTGGG
>Ga0157357_1000394_pt1 | contig 18894 bp, 14 predicted proteins | sample AttcapACBM1_FD_111485 | JGI IMG/M metagenome (GOLD analysis project Ga0157357, IMG submission 111485) | Fungus gardens microbial communities from leaf cutter ant in Botucatu, State of Sao Paulo, Brazil - Atta capiguara ACBM1 | ecosystem: Host-associated > Fungi > Mycelium > Unclassified ... | reverse complement strand
TAAACATGTATCCTTATACTTTATTAATTGATCTTCTTCTTTATTCTTTCTCAAGTCTTTGTCTAAGTTGTAATCTGAGCCAAGCTTAGAATTATAACACAAGCTCTATAGATTTCTCAAGAATATTTTTATTTCTGAATATCACTAGAATTTTAGTAATTGTCTACTAGCTTACTAAGCAAGCAATTTCATTCCTATTCATGTTATCACCATCTTCACAGAATTAGCATGACTTTTCATTTTTCATATGTTTTTCAAATATAATATTCTATTTCATATTATCTCTGATTATAGTTCAGAGTTTGTTTTGAACTTTTTCTGTTCTTTAGGCATAACTTTGGATATGTATCTTTACTTCACTTCAGATTACTATTCTCAAGATAATAAAAAAATGAAACATATGAACTAAACCTTGAAGCAATATCTCTATATATATTGTAACTACTAAAAAGACAGCTAGTCTAAACTTCTATATTATAGCAACTACTAATCTAAATGGTCAATGGGTTACTAAGTAATCATATACTAATATTACATAGTCTATACTATCTATTACAATCTTAAGACTAAAAAGTTGATCAAAAGAAAGAATCTTAGATTGGGTTAATTATAAGAGAACTCAATAGAGTTCCTAGTACAGACTAGTCTGCTTTATATACACTAAGCTACTGGTCTATGCTATAGTGCCATTAACCTATCCTAAAAGGCCATATGTTATTCTTAAGGTTAATATATATCAAACATATTGTAATAACATCATCCTTCTAGAAGTTTCCACTATATTTTATTATAACACATGATCATATGACTTGTGACAGTGACTGATGTGTGACACCAAGTCATGTGTGACATCACACTAAATCCTAATCCTAAGTCAAAAATAAAATGAAAAGAAAATTTAAAAAGAAAAATAAAATAAAATAAAATAGAGTCTACTATTTATAACTATGATACTACCTATAAATAACTCTATCCTAAAGTACATATATTGTCTATAAGTTTACTATACACATACTATGAGAATAGAAATATACTCTAACATAATTATTCTAGTTTTTTTAATTATGTTCTAAATGTATGATGTTACATGTCTCTTTATCAACCAAGAAAAAAACAAAAAATAAATCAAGAAAATAGATAAAAATAAAATAAAATCAGAATAAAATATAAGGGTTCAAGTATACCATAATATTCTATCTCTTGTAAAGTTTTCTTAAAATGATACTTTTAGTAATATTACTAGTGTTTCTCTATTTTTTGTTAACAAGAGTTATCATCCTAGTATCTCAGTACATTCTCTTGTAATTATCATAAGAGATACATTTAAATTACTACTTAAACTTTAGCCTTAAATTGTCCTAACTTGTGTGATAATTGGAGTATAGAAAATAAGTAAGAAGTACTGACAACCTTAAGAATCACTTTGATAACTAAGAAGTCATTCAGTGAACTATAGACAACTGTAAATGACTAAGAGTTAAAAAATATGTCTACAAAGAATAATACATATGATCATGTAAATATACCAACTAAGTAAAACACAATTCTGAAATTAAGTTCATACTAACTATGATAAGACTAAAAGATTACTTTTAACAACTTGTAGTTGCTATTTTATTCTTGCTTAAGTTATTTGTTGATTTTTATTCCTGTTTGAGTAGGTATCTTTAGAAAAAGCACATATATTATTGACTAATCAAAGTTGGTTCCTTGCTTCTTGACAAAAGTTATAGCAAAAACAAACTTATAAATATACCATTTTTACTTTAGTATTTTTCCTTTTTTTAGCACATTGTTTTTTTCAGCTATTATCTACTAGCCTGTTTTGTTATGGTGTACTTGAACACTAACATTTTTCCATGCTTTTATTTTTCTTGATTTAATATTTCTTTTCTTTTAACTTTTCTTTTCTTTTCTTTTGCTTTTTATTTTGATGATAAAGAGGCATGTGACTGCAGTCACATGACACATCACATGGTGTGAGGTCATAAGCCTAGAATCTGGGAGAAAGAACTAGAAGAATGATGTTAGGGAGGCACATATATATGGTATGATATCCTTATGGAAAACATGAGGTTAACACATGGTAGAAGCATGGACTATACATGGACTATACATGAACATTAGAATAGGGCTATTTATTGTTAGCATGGACTATAAGAACTTTATATAAATAAGATAACAATATATCAGGGACTCCTTGTTGAGTTCTCTTGTAATCCCTACTTGATATCCACCTTGAAATTTATTGCTTGTGTTACTATTGGTCTTTTGACTAGTAGTTGCCACAACATGTTTCTTTTATACAATATGTATTAGCAGCTAATACTCATTATGTGGCTGTCCAATAAGAGATTAATATCAATAGATAGACTAAGGTTCATTAATAGAGAGAAAACCTAAATATGCCTAAATATGCTCATTATAGGTTGAGAATGGTGCCTGGTTACATAAGCTTCCAGTGCATGTTCTGATCCATTTCAACACTATAAAGGTCTAGAGGATAGAAGTGCCCAAGATCCACTAGGAGCTTTTGAGTAGTTCTCTTTGCCCTTGGCTTCTCACATTTACTTGTGGCTGATTCTCATGCCACCAAAGTTAGACTTCTGATGATGTGAATACATAATGGCCTGGGAAGCTGCTGGTAATAATAACATATACGAGTCACTTCCCCATCAGCTGGGCCAGGTCAACAACCTCGATCATCGAATTGTTCAACTTTCTCGATCCCCTAACAAATAAATTCCCAAAAAATAAAATAAGAAATGACAACACTCGCCAAACCAACACGTAAGCAAGGCACACTTCACTTTTGATTCACCCTACCGACTTAACTTGATTCTGATCTTCTTATCTTTTAGTAAAAACAGTCGACGTCCCTCTTCACTTTGCTCTTCTCCTCTTCCCTTCTTTCCAAGCACTTGATGTTTTTGGTCCTCTCGATGCTCTCAATACAATTAAGCGTCAATACCCTTCTCTCCCTCTTCGTCTTTCCATTCTCTCCACTACGACTCTTGCTCCCGTTTCCACTTTCCCGGCTCCTCAACATCGCCATCGTGATGATGAAAATGGTGATAACGATTCAACTTTCATTCCATTTGAACAAAAAATTCATCCCACACATACCTATACCTCACCTCCTTCTCAACCTATCGACATTCTCTTCATTCCCGGTGGTTTAGGTACTCGATCCAATTACAACGGTAATGATAGCGATACCGATGAACCAAGTTGGAAACCTCTTGTTTCCTACCTAAACACTTTCTTCTCCTCCTCTACTTGTATCAAAAACCTTAAAGGCATCTTCACTGTATGCACGGGTTCAGTCCTCCTCGGTAGAACTAAACTATTAGGTGGTAGAAAAGGTACACTGGACGGTGTACATGCTACTACTAACAAAGCAAGTTTCCAACGCACTAAAGAAGAATTGAATCAAGTGATCTGGGAACCTAAAGCGAGATGGGTCAGGACAGATCTCTCCTTACCTTTAAGTGGACAAGAAAGAGGACCGTATCACTCGCACACAGTAAAGTTATGGACTACTTCTGGTGTAAGTGCAGGTATAGATGGGATGTTTGCATTGATTGAAGAAGAATATGGAGCGGATGTTGCCAAGTTTATCGCCGATTTTCTGGAATACGAACGGAAGACTGATCCAAATGATGATCCGTTCGCTGCTCAAGTTTGATAACTAATACCCGAACTCCTTCCTTCCTACATTTAGAAACCCCTTCGAGAAACACTGTCAATAAAACTTCTTCATATGTTTAAACTGTCTATGTACATGAAGTGAAAATTTTGATTCAAACGCACAAATACCAAAGCAAAGAGAAATGCCAGACATGACGATAAGGCCGTAGCTTAAACCAACCAACCATTTAAGAAATCGATCTGGAAAGAATGAGAACAGAGACATCTATATACAATGCAAAAAGATCTTGTGTATACACGAGAGATAGCGAGACAACGACGACGTCAAACGAGCAAAGTGCAACAAACTCAAGCATTTTGGAAAAAGAGAAAGGGATAAAACCGGCAGTGGAACATTTGCAACGATTGAAATCAGGTAAAAAAGAACTGCAGGCTGGAAAATACTATGCATAGCACAAACACCCAGGATACACAAAGATCAGAACAATAGACCCAAGTTGATTGTGACTTTTGGTTGTTGACGGATAATCTGTCCCTCCGAGCTCGAAGATATAAAAAGCCGACAACGGGTATATGCAATGGGAAAAACTGATTCAGAATTGAGAGAGTAGAAACCCTGCATGGAGGAAAGAATACAAGCGCGATGGAGGCAGGGTATATGGGAAATGAGATGAAGCAGACGGCCCTGTCACACGTCTGCAAAAAAAGGAGCAGGGAAAATCAGTTATACAAGATATGACATCATCACAGGCACCACTGACCTCATAGACGAAGAATCTACGAGGGGTTAGTTGCCTGTATGGCATCTCCACTATGAGATAGAAGAGGCTGACTAGCAGCCCCGGAAACAGTACCAGGGGTGTTCACACTTGATGTGTTAAGATTCGCCAAACCAGTCATATTCCTTCCGTGCCCACCCATGACTCCAATACCGGGCCCAGATCGGTTGAGAGTAACCAATCCACTCCCGCTCCTTGGTCTCCCTGCTAACCAGCCAGGTCCAACATTGAAAGCTGATCCACCAGGAGGCAGTTTGTTGCCGCCTGCAATAGAAGCTGCGTCCGAAGTGTAAGTATAGGGACCTAAAGGTGCACTGTCACTCCTAGCTCGGCTAGACCGCTTGACTCCACTAATGCTGTTTGCTACTCCAGATCCGAGTCCTGCAGGAGCACCACTGGTAACTGCGATACCAGGAAGGTGACCAAGTAATGATGAAGGAGCAGTAGTTGTACCAGGTGATGAAACGGTTGATCCATCTCCTGTCAGGTGGTGTGCATGATGCGAGTGGGCCGCAGATGCATATTGATTAGGGTGACTATGCGGCTGTAAATGATGATTATATCCGTTCATGTTTACGTTCAGGCCTAAGCCATGCAACGTCGACATGGCAGGTTGTTCGCTAACGGATAATCTCTGTCGTTTAATACCAGCAGCAGCGCCTCTGGGACCCATGCCTGGTGCGTTGCCATTGACACTATTGGCACACCCTGTCGAGTGTTCGTCATCATAAACGCCCTCCATGGAGGAGGGAGAAGGACTGGTGGTATCGGTAGCATCAGTAGGACGTGAAACCGAAGTGCCCGCCTGACCACTGGGTGCGTAAGCTACATGCTGGAAGCTTTGTTGTCGGGAAAATGAAGAGTGGATAGGAAGATGTGAGTGGGAATGGGGAAAGTCAGTGCTAGTGGGGCTGGAACTCGGACTCGGTACAGAATGTAAGGAAGAATTGAAATTGATCGACAACGATGGGGGATATTTTGCTGAGGTAGGGGAGGTGACATAAATATTGGGATTATCATTGGTAGTCAAGACATCATTTGGGAATGGTGATACTGTTATATGTCAGCCGACAATCCTAGGGACGAAAAAAAGGGAATATTCTCACTGGATCCAGGGAAAGTTTTCCGCATGGCGTCCCACAGTTTGTTGACGATACAGAAGAGGCGTTCTGATTTCTTGCGTTCAAAATTGAAATGTTCCCATAGACGCTGATTTTCGTCGCGCATGGTTGCTAACTGTGCGGCGACCTGATGCACAGACAAGGTCAGGACAATAGCATGAAGTCAAATGCTATCAGGGAGATTTACCTCGCCGGGGAGTTCCACGCGGTGTTTGATGGTAGGATCAGGTTCGAGTGCTTTTCGTTTAATTTCATCGAGGAGATCGGGACGGCCACGTAGAAACTTGTGATGAGAAAACTCCCAAGTCTGTGCGTCGGTGGAGGTGCGCTGGGCACGAGGGGTCTAAGGGGGCGATGAAAAGCGGTGTGATTGGAAAGACAGAAGGGACATACGCGGTTGATCTTATGAAAGCCATACATGTTGAGTTGACGTACAAAACTAGAGAACTGGAGGAGGTGAGGGAGGAGGGACCACGAGGCGGTGGACGAAACTCACATTGTTGTGCTTGAAATGAGAGCCGAGGATGCTCCTGCTGAACTCGCCGACATTGGAGACGACGAAGGAAGTGCCAAGGTCTGTCCAAGCAATAAAATGGGTGGACTTTGGGTCGTTAATCATCCTGGAGGACAAACGTAAGAGGCGCTGGAGAGGTTGCAAAGTGGAGACTGACTGGTAGAGCTTTGTAACGAAGTTGCTAGTGGCAACGGGCTTGCCGAACATAGCGATGCCGGACGAGATGACTGAGGGAGTGGCCGGGGTGGCGGAGGCGGTGTATGTGGCCGAGTCCTCTGCGCCGCTGTTGCTGCTGCTGCCGTCGATGGGACTGCGCATTTCGTGGTCCTCGGAGAGGTCGACGGAGGACGGATCATCGTAGCCGGAAGGGTCGGCATTACCTAGGGAGACGACGGCGGAGGCGGAGCGTTTTCTGGAGAGAGAGGCGGAGACAAGGGGCCGAGTGTCGGGGGACGGCGGGTGTTCGGCGGGGAAGGACGGCGGATGGAGGCCGTGTAAGGGGGCAGCGGAGGGTGCAGTGAGGGCAGTGAGATAGTCCCAGTGGTGTTGGTGTTGTTGTTGGTGGTGGTGGTATGAATCCATAGCGCAAGTCCATATTCGCGGCCTCGATTTCTTATTGCATCTCAGATCCAACCACGTAAACACCGTCTACACCGCCAAACATCCCGGCCCGCGATCCTCCATTCAGATTGATGTGGGTCGACTGGGTACACCCGGTCTGCTGTCCACGGTCCCAGGGATCGACAGAAAAATATATGAATTTGTGCTATACCTATACACCCCTGAAGATCAATTCCCCAAACAGAAACAAAATGATTGATAAGCAGTTTATCACAAAGATCATTCCTCTACACTGGAGAATTGAAAGCATCGACTTTGAGTGCTCGCGTTCAAGCAGAACAGATCTCATTCGGTAATCATTCGGCGGTATCATTGTTTTTGTGCATACATGCGTCAGTTATTCGTCAGTTATTCATGGTCAACAGGTCAGGTGTATTATATTGCAAATTCATAACGATTTGAGCCTTAGTACATTCCACATCACAGATCGGATCATTCATGACGATTATTGCCTGATTACAAGAGCCATTCGTTCTCTTTCTTCACATGACCAACCAATAATCCAACCACTCTGAATTTCTCGCACGTACTTGTACTCACTGGGATACAATGCTGCTGCCGCATGGCACCCAGCTGCCCCAAACAGCTTGGATCATCACAGCCCACAAGTGAATTGACGTGGAAAAGGACATAGGTTTAACATTCTGACATTTGGGTTCTCGTCAATGCCTTGTCTACTGTGGAGTGTGTTCGTCCATTGGGATACGATTCATGCGAATAGTGAAGGGGGCCGGGTGACTATGACGTCATAACCGCCGATTTACATTTGACAAGTGACAAGTGTCACAGATCACAGAGGTCATGATTTTAAAAAAACTCTCGGCTACTAAACCCAAAATGTCTTAGTCTATGTTCAGTATCTCAAATCCTGCTGCTCCGTATACTATACATACAGTGTTAGAAGATCAGAGGACATATGATGGCTTATGCATCATATGTCTTCATCTGAAAATCTTTAGACGCCGAAAATAGCAATAGGTTCACGGCAAATCAAATTCATGATGCCCACCGGCACTAATCGGAATAATACATCACCTCACCTTCCTAAAAAATTCACTCGTCACTCCCTTAGTTGCTTTTTTCTCCACTGGTTATAGCTATCGCAGCCATCTTTTGACGAAGACTGCCTGATCCTTTCAAGCTTATCCTGCCATCTGATGGCTTCCATGCAAGAAAATGTCCTTCAGCAAGTGAGGTGCGATTATCCCTCGTTTAAAAATCCATCCGCTCTCAATATACCATACACAAGGAGCCCTGAATTAAACCAGGAAAGGAAGGCTAGCGAGATTTTTTCTTTTTTCCAGGGGGGTGGGGAGGGCTCTTCCTCAGCTGGATGAATGGGTGAATGGCAACATGACGTCGTTCCACGCGCGACAACATTGTTTCAATACAGTTCGAGGGATCAGGTGCATAACTGAACTCCACGATTCCACGCTTTACTCATATCATAATCTCCTAAAAGAAGGTCTTTTCTGATTCGACGGTTCGATGATTTAATTTTTTCACGGGCTGAGTGAGAGTTCTTTTGATAAGTACGGGAAGTTCCCTGTGTCATGGGTAGAGGGTTAAATGATTTCCAGTCAAGTTCAGGAAATCGATCGCTTTTTTCCGTATACTAAAGTCAGCCAATATGACAGCTAAAGATTGTTAGGTGAATAGCTGCATCGATCGATCGCGAACGCTTCTTGCCCCACCCTTTGATCGACTCTTGTGCCCCCAATATCGGGAACCAACGAAAACTCTTCAAACCTTCTTCTATTAACTCTTAGTGTTTTTGGAGTTGGACAGTAGGTCTTCTTATCCTTCCCTTTCTCCCTCTACAGCACCAGATAACGAGCTCAGAGTCCATTCGTTGATTTCAGATCCTAGAACAAGTCGAAAAGAATTATCGGAGACACATCATTCACGATTTTCGTCACTGAAACACAGTTTTGTCGAAGCATGACGATAGAGTAGTCAATTTTGTGCTACGATCGGGTTGAACTTTTCTCGGCATTGGACGACTACCGTGGTATGCTGTCTATTTCGGGAATATAGTGCAGATTTGGGACATAAAAATCATTCAGTATCGTCAATGAAATCATTTAAAGGTCTGAAATCACTTCGAATTTCTTTGTAGATGCGATCCTCAAGAGGCGTCCTGATCCCACCCAGTGGAACTGTCGCCACCACAGAGGAGCCATCAGGAGCCATCAGTAACACAGATCAAGTGTGATGGTGATGCGTGACATCTCGTTTCGTGTGTGTATTATTTCTGAAGATTAAGACAAACGTTTCTCTTCTTAGAGCTTTGTTGTGTTCAGCGGCTCAGTACGATAATATCAACAATAGGCAATCAATCAACCTGCCCTTTGGCTTGACAACTCTTACAGGCATGGAAGTTCCTATCATAACTCCCCGTAGCGGTCCAACGAGGTCTTCTCGTGCTGAACGAGAGAAGGAGGGCAGAGGCAAGGTATGTCCATTAAAATTTCAACCCCCTAGAACATTCTTAAGTAGCTCTCTCTTTTTGGACCTGAAAGGCGAGTTCGATGTACAAGAACACTCGATATAAAGAGAAGTGAGGATCCTCTCTTGACCATTCTTTTACCTTCCGTGCTCAATTCTCAATCGACTGTGGAAAAAGATATCAAGCGATGCGAGAGCGATTTGAGAGGGCCAATGCCGTATGTTCCTCCTTCTAAAGGTTTGATTCTCGTATGGCTTTTTTGGTAATGAAAAGATAGACCAGAAAAGCATTGTTGCAAGACCTCGAACTTGCTGACGAAAAACTACGGAAAATTCAAGAAGAAAATGAGTGAGTCACCCGTGGTCGTCGCAATCGGCCCTTAATTGAACTTGACAATCAAGTCTTCTCCTCGACGCGATGCTTGCGAATCTACTACCATCCCAAGTCCCCAACCCTGGATACCACCCATCACCACTCCCGTCTCATCCAACTATTCCCTCTCAATCCCAACATTCTCCCACAGAATTACCTACCCATCAACCTTCTTCTTCCGCTTTACATCCTCTCTTCTCTTCTTCACACTCGTTTGGCCCAAGACTCGATCGCCAAGATACTCATCTACCAATATCTCTGCAAAACTACAACAATCACCCAACTCCTAACCACTTTTATCTTTCCTCTAGCTCATATGATGGAAGGGACGGCACAAGCCATCATTATTCTGGCAGTTCAAGTAGGTCAAGGGGATTACAACCCGATGTCGGCCAACGTGGTTAAAGCGTTGTTAAAGCGTTACCAGAATCTCACATGGTCTAGATTTCGTTTTTCCCTCGGAATAAATGCAGTGACAATTCGCTTTGTTGGATTAGTAATAATGAAACTTGAACTTGAATTGTGAGGACTGTTGGTTAGTGAAACGAAAGGAAGGGGAAGCAAATTATTGCCACGAGGTCGTCAAAGTCGAACTGAGTGTTCAGATTCTGAATCTTGATCATTCTTGAGTTTTTACTTGCCAACGAGAAGGATGTGACCCCGAACAAGACTACTAGTGGTTTTCAATTCAAGGATGTAGTGAGAATCCAAAAAATCTTTGTAGACAAGACATCTGGTGTAGTAGTAGTATCTTTAGCCAGGTGGAGCTGCCATTTAGATGATATTGGACCTAACCGAGCGTAAAACATGGAACTAAATTAGAACTGCTTTCTCATGATTGTTGCATTCCATAAAAAGACCTAAGGTATACAATCGGTATCCAATTTGATGTCTCCATAAGGACCTAAGGTGAACTTGATCAATAAAAGCTCTCTTACGTCAAATAATCGCGCACCGAAATGGTCTTCGATGGAGGCGCCTAAAACACTACTTGCATCACCAGTGGAACATAGAGAATTGTCGTTATCCTGGCCAGGGCAAGCGAAAAATGATCCATTTTCCTCAATGTGAATCTCGCCTGATTCATGGTGGAAGCCAGTGAACCTGGGAGGAATGATGGGAACGAGATCTTTTCTATCCATTTTTTCCAAGTTTAGGAAACGGTGCCGTAAGATTGTCACATGGTAAAGTATCCTCACCGACTTGTTATGCGAGTAATCTTCAGGTTGGCATCAATGAAGTCAGCAAATGCTTGATTTCCGACCTAGAATATCTGTGATTAGCGAATCAGAACGGTTTTCCAGGAGAGATATGGCATACACGAGGTTGTCCATAATTGATTATTTCAATATCAATGTTAGGGATGTGGAGATGAAGGAAAACAGCTTCAAGGACCGAAAGAGCGGCACCTGAGAAGCAGATTAGACATTTAAGTAGGTCATAAGCGTCCTAGAAGACTCGCCAAGAGAATGACCAACACATTTGACTTTATTTGTATTATTATCTTGCATGGTTTGCTGGACTGCTGCAAGCACATCTTGAGCCGTTCTAGAACGGCTGTCAGGACCACAAGCAATAAGATATGATACTAATTACAGCGCGTGTTCGTCCCTGAAACCATTGTGTACCCGGATGTTTTTCGAGATCCCAGGGAAAAGTTTTGCATTGAGCTTCTCAGGGATGAATTTGGCGTCAGTTATAAGTGACTGACTTTGTGAAAGCTGATAAGTACGAGCAGCCATAACAGATTCTAAAAAAGCACATACATCTTATGTCGATCCGTCCCTTGATGGGCTACGATGATAGCCTGTGAGGCGACACACAGTAAATATCTTTCCTTAATAACTTGCGGAAATGCTGACTCACTTCTTGGTTCGGATCAAAACCGACATACCAAAATTGTACATCACTTCCATCTCCTCCACTTGCTGTAGGCTTAAAGTTGGGGTTGGCGTCGCAATTGGCTACATGAGATTGGAGATTGGTTACTCAATCAGTCATATCGCCAGAACCCCATGACATACCTCCGCAGGACCAATTTTTTGTCTTGTTTGCTGGGCAATATGCCGCGGCCGCAAAGAAGGTGAAAGGGTTAAATTTTTTGAAGTCAGAGGCAGATACAGGTGTAGGTGTTCCTGCTCGACGCGCGAGGGGGAATGGTGTCGCTAAAACCGTGCTTGTTCCGAGTAGCAGAGTGGTAATATAAACGAGTGGATAGACCATCTTGTCGAACGAAATGGATTCAAGAATAATGAAATAAAGATGTCGTAAGGAAAAGATAGAGAAAGAAAAAGAAAAATCGGCGACGACAAGAAGCAGCTAGGACCAGCTAACCGGTAGCGAAGGTTCTACGTTTGTCCACGACACAGACGCAGGATATATGTATGATCGTACAATGGTGGGAAACCTCTAAATGATGAATCCGTTGCTGGATCCATCACTTGACAAGTTTGATGAGAGGGTTTTCTGAGTGTGTCTCATGCAGTGTATCATTCGTCACCATCAAATGGGCTGATGTCAGGATGTTGCGGCCGATTTGTACGATCTTATCAAGAAGTCAGGCTAGAATAATGATTCCTGTCATAATAAGCTTTAGGAATATGTGATTGAGTAGGACTACCCCTTATAATTACACTTGGATGTTGTTGGATCGCTAGTCGCCCATCATTCGTTCGTCACTTCATGGTCCAGGTTGCTCAGCACTTGGACCCGAGCTGTTACCCGCCGTCGTTCCATTCTCATAGTACTTTGCCACTAGAGCACAAAAGTTCCTTGGAACTACGTCTGAGATATGGGATCAGAACAGTAGAACAGGGTATGGTTGCCATAGATGCTTTCGCTAATATGATCCAGGTGGTCAGGACAACAATAATCCAAGTTCAGGAGTCAATATGATGGGGAAAGAAGAGTTATGAGACAAGTTGAATGGATAGCTACGGTTACTGTATAATCAAACACATCCTCGTAAGCATTGTCGAAAATGCATCCATTTCTTATTTCAAGTTTCATTTTCGTATGCTTTCCTCTGATATTTCATCATGAAAAATTATGGTGTCGATGTAGTTGAACAGACCTGCCACCAATCCTGGGATTCTGAAAAACTTGGTAGTCAGTGGATTACACGAATTCGCATTGTATTACTGGGACAATGGTCTATTTCAGGCTGAGCTGATGGGGTCTGTGTGTTAGATGTGCTCTGTCCAGTCCCATAGTAGTCAGCGTGGACTTGATTCCAACCCATGTTTCCTGATGGGAAACAGTGCACTCCATCCCCGTGATATGTTGTTCAACATCCTCATCAATCGACCTGTGGGCAACTAGTGCGCTGTTCGTGACCTGGAACACGCGTTCAAGCCGGCCAGGTCATCCTCTTCGTTTGAGGGGTTGTATCAGCAATTTCGAACCAACACCTATCAGGGATGGTATTATCGAGTACGTGCTCTAAGTTCTTTTTGAGATTCCCGTTTCGGAAGGATAAACAAGAGTGAACTTGAAACGCTCGAATACGGGTATATCCTTTCCTTCCTTTGTGCAGCTTCAAAAATAGATTACATACTGACAATCTATTCCTTCTCCTCCTTCCCTCTTGCACCTTTCACAACCATATCTGCATTGCATGCACTATGTGCCTCAGAATTTCTCTGCTTACCAATTTTGAGAATACTGTGGCACAGTCTTATCTTGATTGGACAATTGGTGTACATGGAACCCAAATCACTTCCCCCCATCCTTCCTTGATTCTGTCATCACCCTCAAGAGCTATTATGCCCTTGTCATCTACCCCCAACTTGCCTTGGATAACCTCTCATTGAGACTTCTTGACCATTTATCTTCCTGAAGGAGCAAGGCTGAGATAACCTTGATACTATTGATATTGCCATCCAGAAAGTAGGATAGAATAAAATCATTGTCATGGTGTGCTTGGACCCTTATATTTTATTTTGATCTTCTTTTATCTATTTTCTTTTTCTTTTATTTCATTTCTTCCTTGGTCAATAAAGAGGCATGTGACTTGTAGGAAATGTAGGCACACATGCAAGCACACACCAAGCCATTATTTGAGTGTGCACACTGATGCCACAGCACTATGTGCTCATTTCACATTACCTTGTACTATTCTTTGATTATAAGAGCATTGTTTACTATTTTATATGTGTATTGTGTTATGATTCAAAGATCTTAGAGTGGATCAATGAATACAACCTTTTATTAGGATTAATACAAGAGAACTCAATAGAGAACTCTGTACAGGATTGTCTACCTTTATATACTAAAAGCCCATGGTCCATACTCTACTACTTTAGCCTATCCTAAATAACCATGTGTTAAACATGGTATATAACATCATCCTTCCATTGCTACCACATGACTTGTGACCATGACATGTGACAGTGTATCAGTGATGTCACACTAAACCCTAACCCTAAGTTCAGGAGATAAAAGAAAAAGAAAAAAAAGGAAAATAAAAATAAAAAGATATTAGAAAAAACTCAAGTCCAAGCTTTACAACTCTAACATATTGTTCATCTCATAGTATAAATACTGGACTTTTGTAAACATTCATCTCAGTTCTCATCTATATTGCAAGTGACTGAGATGAGCTATTAGACTATTTTCTTATATTGACTTAGACTCATATTTTTCTAATCTTTTAATTACTACAGATCAATACATAGCTCTCATTTATATTGCAAATGACTAAGTCTTTCTAATTACTACATGACTGTGGTCACATGACATATCACATGATGTGATATCATAGATTTAAAACATAGTAGAAGAGACCAGAATGATAATATCAAGAGATATGTTTACAGTATGTTATCCTTATAGTATATATATAGTAGACTTATAGATAACATATATACTTTAGGATAGGTTATATTATAGGATATGAACTAGCATATATAGGGTAATAATATATCAAAGACTTTTTGCTAAGTTCTCTTATGATTACTACAAGACTACTTAGTGAGCTATCTTGGTTAGTAGTTGTTATAATATATTAGATAAGAAAAATCTCTGGAAGAGGAGATTATCTGCAGGAAAATTACAGAAAATATTAGAAAAAGCATGAAAACATTATCTGTGATATGCAGATGTAGATCCTAGATAACCTTAGTTTTAGCAGGTATGCTGTACTTTTGTATATTATATTGATCATATTCAGAAAGAAAGAATTTATAGGAAGTAGAATATGAAGGAGGTTGAACTTCTGAACATGAGCACACAGAACAGTACACTATATTAGTTGATTTCAAGATGAGGAACTACAGAGTACTTATATGTCTTAAATACTAGTACTTAGTAACTAAAACTATATCTAAGGATTAGAGAAGGTAGATAATTACTCTAGATATACTAAAGTCCTTGGATATAGAGTTTGGAGTTCTATAGAGGTTATGAGAAAACTATATGTTCGGTTATGGAATGATTGGACTGTTAGATATGTGAAGCTTGAATACTAGCTTTTTTATTTAAATTCTCTTTTCTTTTTCTTTTTTCTTTTTCTTTCTTCAGATCTAGGATTAGGGTTAGAGTAACATCAAGATCACACTGTCACACATCAGTCACATCAGATGACATGGTCACAATGGTCACAAGTTACAAAGTTACAAAGAAAGATGTAAAAGGTTCTAGAAAGATGATGTTATACAACATATATTACACATGTTGACCTTAAGGTAAACACATGGTCATTTAGGGTAGACTAGACAAGTAGTAGCATGAACCATCGTAGTTTAGTATATAAGATAGATAATTTTGTACAGAGTTTTCTATTGAGTTCTCTTGTATTAACTCTAATACAAGGTTCTTCTTCTTGAACAACTCTAAGTTCTTGAGTTTGTAACATGAACATAAAATGAAATCAAGTATATCTATACTAGAAGAGTATAAGTAGACAGACAAAAAGATATCTATTTTCATAGATATTTTGAGTGGATTAAATACTAGATAAATATTATGTATGATGGAGTCAGATAGATTAAATGTGTTTAAATAGGTATGTGATATAACAGTATAGCTTAACTTTTCTTAAAGACATTATATTACATAGTCTTCTCACACTTTACTTTCTTTTTATTCTCAGTGTATATATAGAGACTTGCTATCTTTCTCTTCTGTATTCTATATTTTCCAGTTGATCCATATTCCATAACTCTTTCTAGCATTTATACTCATTTACTGATCTACTTTTTAATATTCTCTTACTCTTTCATAATGCTCTGTAGTCTTCTATAATCTGCTATTGTTATCTGCTCATTTGCTTTTCCATGTTTTGAAAGCACTTGCTAAGCACTCTGACTCTTTTCCAATTTAGTTTCTCTATTCTAAATTGTTTCTGATTACTTAAGTATCATCATTCCCTGCTTATGTAAACATAATTCTGACATATTAGAATAGACTTGTTATTATATAAAGTAGTTATTACCTTCAGAAATTCCTATTCTGTTTTCTTAAAATTTTCTAAAGATGAATATATATGTAATCCTAAGGGTTACTACTTATTATATCTAGCTCTGGTTCTTATCTCTTTTTTCCAGACAATATTTTTCCTTTTCTTATCAGGTAATATTACTGAGTAGATATTACATAATTACCTAAATAATTACATTTTCTCCTGTGATATCTTTACTCTTACATTAAGCATCACAGTCTTAAGCACTTATTGCTTGGTGTCTGAGTCAAGTGAAGTATACTCAGACTTACAGTATAGTTAGTATTTCTTAGACAATAGATTTTCTGAAGATTTGAAATGTCTTGTTTTTCTATTCAGTCACTCTAATAGTAACTTTGCCATAGATTGCTCAAGTTATTATACAACTCTTGTTACTAGTTTTTTCTGCTTATCAAACTGATTTCCACATCTAATATTCTTTAGAAGCACTTTCTTCACATCTTCTACAATCACACTTCCCAATACCTAAACAGTAATAAACTCTAGTTTGAGCAATATCATATCACAGTTATTCTAAAAGTTAGTACTATAATTAATTCACCTAAAGTGTATGCCAGACTTTCTTATAGACTTTTCAAGATAATAGTGTAGTATAAAGTTAAACTGTACTAAGTATAAAAACTACTGGGCTTGTCTTTAATTTAGCTTCTTAGTGGTCATAAAGTACTTGAGATTCTTATGATCCATCTAAATTTCAACTGGAGTCACAGTTCTTTCTAGAAATTAATATCGTTCTTTTAATGTATGAATGATTGCTAGTATTTCCTTGTCATATATCTATATCTTATAATTGAATTTTACAGAGAAAAGAGACTAAATTTACCATCTTCTTTTAAGACATAGAAGAATATGGTATTATAATTCAAGACTTTAGAGTCAAGCATCATATGGTAAGTTTAAAGCCTATTTTCTATAGCAGTAATATTTCATTCAAATCCTACTAAAAGCCTATCTTTTATAATAGTCTTATTTCCACAATATGTTTTCTATAGCAGTAATATAATCAATTCTGAGTTCTTTAAGTACTGAGTCTTCCATGATAGAGATACTCTTATTAAACTTAGTCTTCTATAGTAGAGTTCTTCTATTAATATAAGACTAGTAGTTACACTGTAATTTGCCAGTCTGATAAACAATTATTCAAGTTGAACTTAATTCCTAGTATTCTTTAGCAACACACTATTATTAGCACTCACTCACTTTAAACTTTGTTCTATCTTCTGAAGTTGTGGCTATATAGCAAACAGACAGTATAGTATATAAGCTGGAATTAAGGTTGTTCTGAAAAGTTCACATCACTATATAATTTATACAAAGTTTCCAAACATGGTATAACTCCAAGCCAGCTCTGCAAGCTTTTGCCTCCTAATATCTGACATCAAGTTAGAAAAAGAACCAAATATAGAGTTTATATAAGAATTCTTAATAGAATTTCTAGTACAGAGTATTTATCTTATATATGCTAGCTAGTAGTCTATGTGAGACTATTACTAATCTACTTTAGAAGCCATATATACTATATGAGATCAACACATTATTAATATATTATATAATATCATCTTTCTAAAATCTTCTATATTTTTCTTTGTGTTATATAATTATATGACTATGACTATGATATGTATGACTGATGTAATAGTTATATGTGACATCATGCTATAATTCTAATCCTAAGTTAAAATAAGAAAATAAACAGAAATAAAAATGAAAATAAGAGAGAACAAGAGAAAATATTCAGAAAAACAAAATTTACTATCTTCAACTCTAATATATATATGGCTCAAGTTACAAAGTCTGAGCTATCTACTTCAATGCAGAAGAGAACCAAATTGTCTAGAAAAATCTGTTAGACTTGAAGATAGCAGACTTGATTTATTTCTATTTTCTTTTCTCATTGTATTTTATTTTTTGGACTTAGAATTAGAGGTTAGTGTGATATTATACATGACTGTCACAAATCTGTCACATGTCACACAAAAGGACATAGATATTACAACTTAAGCTCAAAGAGTTAGAGTAAAAAATAAATCTTGTATTGGGTTAATATAAGAGAATTTGATGGAGTTCTTAGTACAGGGTTGTCTATCTTATATATACTAGACTACTAGTCTGTGTTACACTACTATTAGCCTACTCTAAAGAGCTATACATTTTCTTTAAGATTAATATTGTCACAAACTTCATTCAGCTTGTATCTCCACAACCAGTAGACCGATTCTCACAAACTAAGTTCCACTGGAAAGCCCCAAATGAGGGCTATCCGCACATATGTGGGATGTACAAAAGCAACAACAAATGACTGAGATATCAGGCCATCAGTAGCTGTAAAAGCTTTGTTTGCTAATATCTCATGAATAGCTGAACGTATTCGCATGATTGAACTTGCGTTGGAAAGTGCTCATCAATCTGTTTACAATGATATATGATACATCTCAAAGTGATAAGTATTGGTAGAGATAAAAGCATATCAATATAGTAATATAATTAGTTACCTTCTAAAATTAGCCTGACAGCTGCTATGACAGATGACAGTTCCCATCAGGTACAAGTTTTGATCATGTGATGGCAACAGCTTGCACATGGACTATTACTCTTTTGTATATATACCTCTATGTTTGAAGGCTAGACCTCAGACTTAACAATGTCAATTATTCTTATTGATACTTTCCATTATCTATCATCAATTTTCATCATTCTTTATTCTTTATTATCTGTATTAATCTTAATCATTATTGTTATTATTATTGAACTTCTGAATCACTCCTAAATCTCTGAGAGTGCATCCAAGATTCAGATATTACAAATAAGTAAGTAGTTCATTTTTGTGATAAATATATAATATATGCTATATAATATCATCTTTATTTTAGAATTTTTCACAATATTTACTATGACACATAATTGTGTGATATTTCAATGCTTCCCTT
>Ga0157357_1000393_pt1 | contig 18933 bp, 22 predicted proteins | sample AttcapACBM1_FD_111485 | JGI IMG/M metagenome (GOLD analysis project Ga0157357, IMG submission 111485) | Fungus gardens microbial communities from leaf cutter ant in Botucatu, State of Sao Paulo, Brazil - Atta capiguara ACBM1 | ecosystem: Host-associated > Fungi > Mycelium > Unclassified ... | reverse complement strand
GCCTTTGCATTTATATTTGGGTCCCGAAAGAAATTCGACCACCAGCCCACATTATTTATACTCGCCATTCGTTCGCGAGACGAATAACTAGAGAAATAACAGCTTCTCATCTTTTTCGAAAAGCTTTGTAGAGGTTAGACAGTCTCTCCAGTTTTAATCTTATAGACCTTATTGCTCGACCACTGAGCATTGAGGTCTCGTAACACAAGCTCCGTCCTAGACGTGCCACAATCATTTTCGAAAGTTCGTTAAGTGTATTCTGGTTGATTAGGGTGTTTCGTCGTCTGTTTGGGAAATACCTATCTAGCCCTGACTTCTCATCAGACTGTATAAGTGCTCATTTGCTTTGAAGCAAACAGCGATGCACTACAGGCTGCACTAATGTGTTCGTGACCATTCGTCTCATTTGATGGGTTTGAGTTGCACGAATCTACAATAATGGATGGAGGCGATAATTCTAGGGAGAGGCATCCCTTCTGTTCCCTAAAGCAACTCGTCTCTTTGCTAAAGCAGTCAGGATTGCCAAGAGAGATGCTGCGAAACGACATCGCCAGCAAAGAGCGGAAGAGTGAAGCATGACAATGCGGGAGAGAGCTAATCAGCTACTCGGTTGAGTAGGTTTTTACACTCCTGTAGGACATGTTCTGACAACCAGTGAAGCGAAGATTTGGATTATGGAAGTGTGGTCTATCGCTACTTCTCTCGTTTCATCAATAGCAGACATCATCTCAAATGAAAACCCAACGGAGATGTAATGTCCTGATCGTTTATCTGCACGGGGGTGGATGCCTATAGTTCCCTCAGGCGGCACAGGTTCCCATCCCAGGTCCTCCACGAAAAGCCAATGTCAACGCCTGTTTAATTTAAGATAATGCCTACCGACGTCGAATGAAGGACATCAACCTTACTGGACCTCATTCTAGATGTCTATGTCATTCCCGATTCTCAGGCTCGCTAGTTTTACAATAAGTATTAGGATCCCTTCTTAACAGGCGACAAACGATAGCCATGAGATCTCGGGTACTGGTTTGAAGGAGACATTTCTCTACCCTAAGAGTAATGAAGTCATTATCTAGAGGTCCTTTAAGTCCTGTCCAGAGTTACCATCCAGAAACCTGCCCATCATTTTTCGCTCTCATTCACCTTGTGTGAACCTTGCACTGCTCGTCTTGGAACATGCACCAATGAAGATTCTATCGTATATTTCTCGAAGACCGGAATGCTACGATTTCATTGGTATGGTATGGTATAAGTAGGCTTGAAGAGGAGGGCGTGTGTCACATCACGTGTCACGCGAGGGGTAGCGATCTGATACCTTAGTTCACTAATAAATGGAGATCATGTGATTGTTCTGTTACAAAACACCCGCGAACCAGTGTTTGGGAAAAACGAGATTTATGGTAACTTAGATTACACAAATGTTCAATATAACAATCTGTAACAGCCACTCAACCATGTAAGGATGAATTTTTGTCGCAATGAAGAAGCCCGTAAGAATGGTTAAGGAGTTGAATCCACGGAGAACGACGCGAAATGGCTTGACTCCTGGAAACTCTGACCTTCACGAGATGCAGGGTCTCTGGTTCAAACACCGAACAGCGTTACACAAAACGAGGCGATGGTGCTCAAAAGGAGTGATATAGACAGGGATCTCTGATTCCAAACAGATGCACTGTTCACCTGCGGCCATGACGTGACGAGAGGTTGGCCGGGCTGGTCAGAGGGGCTGATGGTCTGATACTGTGGGCCTGCTTGGGTATTTCTTGAGGATGTATGGATAGTATCAGCTCCGATGTAAAGTTGGCCGAGATCATTGAGGCTGCCATCCTCGCCAAGCATGTCTGCAAAAAGTTTAAGAGGAAGGACTGATTGGATGAGATAGCTGATTTACTGTAATTAACATTGTCCTCAGGTCGCTGCGAGAAGTTAAGTATGAGCGTGAACGTGAACACAAAGACCTATGGAATCGTAAGGCTCACGAAGAAACCAAACCATGCATAGCGTTCAATCCAATCCAATGAATCCAGGTAATTGATGGTTTGATTCATGAAATCCCAGACCTCTGATCGGCAACACACATGAATCGACCATAGACCATCAGATAGGCTGTAACGAGGAATTGCCCTGATAGAAAGAACTCACCAGTTTTATTATCCGAGACGTCCGCATACTCAGTGATCCAAATTGGGAACTGAGGGAACGAAGAATGCATATCCCAGATATAATTATAGAATCCTTCTGTACCAGAACCGTACCTGAACACAATTCAGCCAACCTATGCATTTCCGAGGACAAGAAAACCCTCGGCCGGAGAAACCCACCAGTGCAGTGGCAAAAAGTCAACTGAACATTGATTGCACGCCGACAAGAATTCTGTCAACCATTGTTTCCCAGTCGAGGTCGCTGTGACCGCAGGCCCACCAAGCTTGATATCGTGCTGCTTCAACGGCTGTATAAACTCCTTCCAAAGCGCCATAGCATCCTGGACCTGTATATTTGCTTCATCGACAAAATCGGGCTCGTTGAACCCCTGAACAGGGGCCGGGTATTAGCTTCAGGAGACAAAAAAGGAGATAGACACGCCTTACGAGAATAGTATCTGCTCCTTGAGCGCTGACTGCATCCGCTAGTTTGTCGATACTGCCCGAACCCCATTGCATTGGGATATACTTAAGGTTGGATTGGGCAATGTATACGGGGGGTAGGTCTGCCCAGTCGTATATCCAAGAGATAGCACTGTGAGTCTGGTTGGCATTGATAATGTCATCAGTATTGCCGCTAGATGCGAAGGCGATTCCGCGTTTGGGATTCCTGGTTCCTTGTCTGGAGGACGAATTGGGCTTTGGTGAGGGAACTGAAGAAGGAAATACGCTCCGTGTGCTGGACGATGTAGGCGACGTGGTGGACAACGATAATGAAGATCGAGGAATCGACGTCGACGCCAAGTCGGACGAGTGTCCCCAGACAGAGACAAAGAAGCACGAAAATGATATCCAGAAAGTGGTCATGGACGACAAGGGCGGGGGAAGATAGAAGGAAGGAGCTGGGGGAGTTGGAAGGAAAGCAAAACCGAGCAGCTGAGCTCAAGCTTATTATGCAGTGATTGGATGAGCGTTCGAGAAGAAAAATCTCTCGTGAGACATTTTGTCAGGGGGAACTGTCGATCAGTGGAAAGAGTTCTTGTCTTCACACAGATAGATGTCAAAAAAGAAAGATGGACTATATTGAATCAGCCGGGTGTGAGTCCCAAAACGATCCGGAGATACCATTCGATCGACGATTCCTGCCGACGAGCCACGGTCAAGATTGATGTTGTACCTTGATCACAGCATGTCTGAAGTGTCCGGATTTACTGTCACAGAAGATTAATTCGTGATGTCTCCCAAGTCTGATGTGAATAGCAACTCTCTGTTATTAACCAGGCCGATCTATCAGCATACGATATGCTCGGAGCAAGTCCAGACGTGGCGGACCTTGAACGCGACTGGATGGAACTTTTTTAAGTCCGACCATCACAGCTATGCATTATACATGTGAAAAAAGTGGTTATGTGTAGCCAAGCAGACCGATATCTGGGACAATCTGATAGGGAACAAGAGATTTGACACGTCCAGGACGAGCAAACTTTACATTGAGATGATGATCGACGGCCATTATGGGGAATATGCTCATAGGTCATTATTTCTCAAGTTCACCTTTGGCCCGATAAGGACTCGAAGTCACAGAAGAACTCGCACAGCGATGGAAGTGTGAAAATATTCTATTGCTGGTTTGGGGCATAATGGAACTGCAACAGACAATATGAGCAAGCAGACATCGCAGCGAAGGAGACTTACGATATCACGCAGCTGAGCCTGAGCGTCGTTAAATTGTTTCTCGAGGAATTTGGCCTGAGAAAGGGGAGTATTAGCTCCTCTTCCTCTCAAAGAAACAATTAAATATCAAATAACCTTCTTATTGAGACTATTGATATCATCTGTCAATTCCTTCTCCTGATTTTTCAAGTCCCCCATCATTGCTTGATGAGGTTCCATCATGAACCTACAATATGAGCTTTTCTCATGGATTAATGTAAGCCATACATTTTACCGACGCCCTTGTATAAGTGCACATCCTGGCCCATGGTTGAAATCTCCTTGATCGTCAATTGAAGAATTTTTCGCTCGCGCTCTTTAGAACTGATTTGTTGTGTTGAGATATTGAGCGCTCGCTGCGACTGGACAGCTGTTTGTTGAATCTGTACCAAGATCTGATAACAAGTATCCTGAGTTGAGTGTAAATCACCAAGAATGTATCGGGAAGAGTGACCTTGCGCAGCGTTTCATCTGGCAGTGTGGCCATGATAGAAGACGTTGAGTTTTTGTTTTTGACGGTATCAGTAACACAGTGTGACGTTTTTGGCTCTTCCCTCTCTGCATCCAGTCTGGTTGAGAACTTCTGTTTCTCTTGAAAATGGCATCCCTGGAAGATTATGACGAGTTTGGGAACTACATTGGTGCTGATTTGGACTCTGACGATGAGGGAGAAGTAGAGCAGATCGTCCCTCAGCCTTTGGCTGCTGCACCACTAGAAGGGTATGGTAATGAACAGATGCAAGAACCCGAAGATAACATGGCACTCATGGAGGTTGATGGTGTGGCTACATACATATCGTCTTCAGAAGATCGAGGTCAATAACTACCGCTTTTAGATGAGCCGGCACATAATGCTGTAATTCTACACGAAGACAAACAGTATTACCCTTCTGCGAGTGACGTGTACGGTGCAGATGTCGAAACCATAGTGCAAGAGGAGGATGCTCAGCCTCTTTCCGAACCGATTATTGCACCTATCAAAATAAGAAAATGGACAGTGGAGGAGAAGGATATGCCACAGACGCGTTTTGACAAAGGGTACGCATTCATTATATTCCAGTATTTTCGACCACACTGATTAGCACGAGAAAAATAGGTTCTTGCTGAACCTGACAGGCTTCCCAGAGATGGTTCGAAATGTTGCTGTTGCAGGACATTTGCACCATGGAAAGACAGCGCTGATGGACATGCTGGTGTTCGAGACACACAAGTTGATATGGGACGCAGACAAGCCGGTGCATGAATTTACCGCATCCCGAAGCTCTAAGAGCTGACAAAGTCTGCCACAGATTCGTTATACCGACACGCATATTCTCTCGCGAGAGCGTGAAGTCTCCATCAAATCTTCTCCTATGTCTCTTGTCCTCCAAAATACTTCTGGAAAATCGCATCTTGTACATCTCATCGATACGCCTGGGCACGTTAATTTTGTTGACGAAGTTGCCACAGCCATGCGTCTTGCAGATGGTATACTCCTGGTCGTCGACGTCGTAGAAGGGGTGAGGATTCACTCTTGACTGTCCCTCCATTTACTCATTATGTGAGTAGCTGATGGTTGGTACTGAACACATCATTCGACACGCTTTGCAAGAAGGTATCAAGATTACTCTGATAGTGAACAAGATAGACAGGCTCATCCTCGAACTTCGTCTCAAACCTGCTGATGCGTATTTCAAGATCAAACACACGATTGAGGAAATCAATACCTTCATAAGGTGAGTACTTATGCCTGCTCGGTGTTGCTCTTACTGAAGCAATGGGTCGTTTTGTAAAAGTAATATTGATCCTGATCCAGAGCATCGTCTGAGTCCAGAGAATGGAAATGTTGCATTTGCTAGTACGGACATGAATTATTGTTTCACTCTGCGCTCGTTCGCAAAACTATATGCAAATACATATGGTACTGTTTCAATTCTGATTAAATTCCGGTAGCTACTTTGAATTGACTTCCTTTTCAGGTAAACTCGATGTTGCAGCTTTCGCTGCTCGTCTTTGGGGGAACATTTATTTCGACGAGGAATCACGCCGTTTCACGCGCAAACAACCGGATCCCGAACAAGAGCGCACCTTCGTCCACTTCATTCTTAATCCCCTCTATAAGATCTACAGTCACGTCTTAAGCGAAGATACTGATGCATTGAAGGATACTCTGGCCACTCTTGGAATTACACTCAAACCTGTCATATATAAAATGGATGTTCGGCCATTGCTGAAGGTTGTATTGGACCAATTTTTTGGCCCCTCGACTGGCCTAGTAGATGTAATTGTTGAGCATATTCCTTCCCCGGTAGAGAACGCTGCGAACAAGGTGTGCATCTTATGAACTCCTGGAGCATGATCTTTATGCCCACGGCTTCTGTGATAGGTGGAGAGGATCTACACTGGTCCTCAAAACTCCGAACTGGCGATCTCGATGAAGTCGTGTGATCCAGATGGTCCCGTAATGGTACATGTCACGAAACTCTATCATACGACCGACGCACAGTCGTTCAGAGCCTTCGGACGCGTGATGAGTGGAACACTGAGGAAAGGTGCAGATGTCAAGGTGTTAGGTGAAGAGTATTCGCCAGAAGATGAAGAGGACATGATGAAAGCTATTGCAGAGGAGCTCTGGATGCCCGAAGCCCGGTAATCTCTCTTATTCATTTCTTTATCGCTTTCTATCAACGTATCATTCTAGATACTTCATCCCTGCAGAGGAGGTCCCTGCAGGAAACTTGGTTCTCATTGGCGGCGTCGAGGCTTCTATATCCAAGACTGCAACCATCGCCTCAGCGACTGTTGACGATGACCTATACATTTTCCGTCCCATCAAGCACATCACAGAATCTGTACTGAAAGTTGCAATCGAACCTATCGCGCCGTCGGAGCTACCGAAGATGCTTTCAGGGTTGCGAAGCATCAACAAGTCATATCCGTTAATCTCGACAAAAGTTGAAGAAAGTGGAGAACACGTACTTATTGGAACCGGGGAACTATATCTAGACTGCGTTATGCATGATTTGCGCAAATTATTCTCGGAAATCGAGATTAAGGTCTCAGATCCGGTCGTCAAGTTCTGTGAGACTATATTGGAGACGAGTGCATTGAAGTGTTATGCTGACACTCCGAACAAGAAGTACGTCGATGCTATCTTTCTTGGTCTAGTTTGCCGATTATTTTGGTGTAGGAACAAGATCACTATGATTGCAGAACCACTTGAACGGGGTATTGCGGGAGATCTTGAAAGAGGGAGAGTAACAATGAGGATGACGCAGAAAGAGAGAGGCAAATTCTTTGAAGAAAAATACCAATGGGACCTGTTGGCATCTCGGTCAATATGGGCATTTGGACCGAATGACAATGGTCCCAATATCCTCCTTGACGACACACTTCCATCTCAAGTACGTTTCCCTTTTCCATCCGTTTTGCATTCGGGTTCGGGCCCTTACTTTGAACCTAGATTGACAAGAAGCTTCTCGGAACAGTCAAAGAGCACATCAAGCAGGGTTTCCAGTGGGGTGCACGAGAAGGCCCATTATGCGATGAACGTAAGTTTACGACTGGTTTCCGGCCCTGAGAAAGCTAAATGCATCCCTTTCTGTTGTCTCAGCGATGAGAAATGTGAAGTTTCGCCTGCTCGATGCAAGCATCGCTCAAGAGCCGATATTCCGTGGGGGAGGACAAATCGTACCCACGGCTAGACGAGTTTGTTATTCTTCGTTCCTCATGGTGGGAAATTGTCTATCATTTTATTTGTCCATGACTCATGAAATGCAGGCAGCACCGAAGCTGATGGAACCAGTATATTATGTAGAAGTTCAAGCGCCGGCTGATTGTATTTCTGCAGTGTATACTGTCCTTGCAAGACGTCGGGGTCATGTAACGCAAGATATACCCAAAGCTGGTTCACCGCTCTACACCGTTAAAGCGTTGATCCCTGTCATTGACGCCAATGGTTTTGAGACCGATCTTAGAACCGCGACACAAGGTCAAGCGTTTTGTTTACAAATATTCGATCATTGGGCTATTGTCCCAGGTATTGTTTCTTTGTTATTCTTACGTTTATAATCTGACCAGTATGTCATTCCACCGTGGCCTTTAGGTGATCCCATGGACACTAGTATCAAGTTACGTCCCCTTGAACCAGCATCCGGACAGGCTTTGGCTAGGGACTTGGTCCTCAAGACACGGAGACGAAAAGGACTCGGGGACCAAATCGCTGTTTCCAAGTATTTGGATGATGAGTTCGTGGTAAGTTACCCCTTTCACACTGCCTATTTTTTGGCAGCCCTGGTCGTTTCCCATGGTACTGACACTCTTCGCAGCTTGCGCTCTCTGCGTCTGGACATGCTGATTTACTGGGTTAATTTTTTGTGTTGATATCATCTGGTGTATGCGTGTGGTTCTTTATTATTGTTTCAAATAACCAATAACCAACATAATATGAAAAGAACATGAAAAAGATTGGGCAGATGACATATGATCACGTGATGCTGGGATGCCACGTATGTGCTTCTGCACTTGTGCAGTATTTAGAGAAGAAACTCACCTTCGTCTTCATACTCCATAATTTCTCGCTCTCGGTCCTTCGTACACCATGCGAAGTGTTGCAATTTCTGTTGTTGCTCTTGCTGCCTCCGGTGTCTTAGCCAACACCGATGATCCAAAGCCTACTTTCACGGTACCGTTCTCTTACTGGCACCATGAGCCAGTACACTCACTGTTTTATTTATTCTAGCCTACCGAGATCAAAGCTCCTTTCCTGGAACAATTCAATGAGGATTGGGCTGATCGTTGGACAGCCTCAGAGGCAACCAAGAAGAACAACGCCGGCTCAGAAACCTTCTCTTACGTTGGCAAATGGGAGGTTGAGGAACCATCCTTAGTGGTCATTGAGGGCGACAAGGGTCTTGTTGCAAAGACAAAGGCTGCACACCATGCTATTTCTGCTCCTTTCAGTAAACCTATTGACTTTGGCAACAAGCCTTTGGTTGTGCAATATGAGGTCAAATACCAAAAGGGTGGCAACTGCGGTGGTGGTTACTTAAAGCTTTTGGAGGATGGCTTCCAGACCAGTGGCAAGGAGTTCTCTGACACTACCCCTTGGGTTGTCATGTTTGGACCCGACTTGACCTGCCCTGGTACCAAGGTTTGGATGATCATTTGATCCCCAGTGTCGCCACTAAACCCCTGTCTCTTCAATAGGTGCATTTCATTTTCCGTCACAAGAACCCAAAAACTGGTGACGTTGAGGAGAAGCACCTCAAATTCCCCCCTAGACCTTCCTTTGACAAGCACACCAACCTTTTTACTCTCGCTCTCTAGTAAGTATCCAACCTTATTGGTGTTACCTCGTTTAATTATTTTGTGATTCAGCCCCAACAATACCTATGATGTTTTGTTCAACGGTGAGAGCTCCAAAACCGGAAATCTCCTCGAAGACTTTGAACCCGCCGTCAACCCACCCAAGGAAATTGATGACTCTGAGGACAAAAAGCCTGAAGATTGGGTTGATGAGGCCAAAATTGCTGATCCCGACGCAACCAAGGTTTGTCGCTAGCTTTCAGCTATTTTCTTGCGCCTTAAGAATTTTTATATCAGCCTGAAGACTGGGACGAAGATGCACCCTATGAGATCCCAGACGAGGACGCCACCAAGCCAGAAGATTGGCTTGATGATGAGCCTTTGACGGTTCCTGATCCCGACGCCACCAAGCCAGAGGAATGGGATGATGAAGAGGATGGTGACTGGATCGCTCCCACCGTCTCTAACCCCAAATGTGCCGAGGTCTCTGGGTGTGGTGAATGGAAGCGGTGAGCTCATTTCTTGACCGGTTGGTTCCTGCTATAATTCATATTCTTTCAGCCCCTTGAAGGCCAATCCCGATTACAAGGGCAAATGGTTTGCTCCTCGGATTGACAACCCCGAATACAAGGGTATTTGGGCTCCTCGCAAGATCCCCAATCCTGACTTCTTTGAGGATCTTGCTCCCGTCAAGAGCCTTCCCAAGATTGTATGTTTTTCTTACCCCATCTACCAGAACTTTTCTCAACATAGATCAAAGGGCGGTGTCGGTATTGAACTCTGGACAATGACTGAAGATATCCTCTTTAACAACATTTATGTTGGGCACTCTCTTGAGGACGCCAAGAAACTTGCAGCCGAGACCTTCGAAATTAAGAAGCGCCTTGAGGACAAGGCTGAGGCACCTGAGGATACCAACGAAGACGATAGCGAGGCTCTCTTCAAGGAAGATCCTGTTGGTTTTATTCGTTCCAAAGTTCTCGATTTCGTCGACCACGTCAGGGAAGATCCCATTGATGCTTTCAAGTCGAAACCCGAAACCGGTGTTGCTCTCCTTGTCGCTATTCTCACCATCTTCGGCATGTTTGGTGGCCTCTTTGGACTTGGCAGTGCATCGCAAAAGCCTGTTATTACCAAGGTAAGCAATATTGGTTAAAGCCCAGACCTTTCTTTTTTGATGTTTCGACTGTAGTCTGCAAAGAAGACTGATCCCCCTGCCACGGAGAAGAAAACCGAGTCCTCTAATGATGAGAAGAAGGATGGCAGCCCCGAGAAACACAAATAAAGTGCTAAAGTTTGATTTTTTGGGGCTCTTGAGTATTTTGTTCTCGTGGGTTAATGCTTCGCTTTGAGTCTGTACTAGTTGATGTTATTACCTAGTGTATGTGGCCAGCATGACCTGGTTGGGTCAGGTCGTCGTGGAGGTTGAAAAGCAGAGCAATGCATAATTTATTTCTTTTCCCACATGGATTGAATGTTTGTTCGGATGAAACGAAATGCAGACATAAAATATCATAGATGTTACAATGCCCGTCGCGGGTGTCTGCACGTGTATACTTGCAAAAGTGATTAGCCAATTAGCAATGACTCGGACATCTCTTCATAGATTCTGTCTCTCTCTCCGTTCTGTATTTTCCAAGATGTCGCGTCGCTCTCATTCTCCTGAGTCGTCTTCACGTCCTCTGAAAAGGCAGAAGACAGACCATCTATCTCTAGAAGACTACAAGAACGGCGTGTTTCTTGCTCCAATGGTCCGATCCGGTGCTTGTAGGTATTTTGGCGGTAATCCTTCGTTGATTAACACCGATACATCAACAGTACCCACAAGACTCTTTGCACTCAAATATGGCGCAACTATGGTATGGGGCCCAGAAATAGTTGACAAAGCAATGCTTCATGCAAAACGCGAAGTTGACCGTATGTTACCAATTTTTTTACCCTTATTCTGTCTCGTTCACCTGTTACCCTCTGCCAGCTACTACCGGAGTGATATCTTACAACGGTGTCTCCCGTGCTATATTCACAACCCACCCGATAGAAAAGCGCTACCTTATCTACCAAATCGGATCCGCTGACCCTGAACTCGCGGTCAAGGCTGCAAAAGTTGTAATGAACGATGTTTCAGGGATTGACCTTAATTGTGGCTGTCCAAAGCCCTTCTCTACACACGCGGGTATGGGTGCTGCGCTCCTTACAAATCCTGATGTTCTGTGTGCTATCCTTGTAGCACTCAGAAAAGCCCTGCCACCAGAGATCACAGTTTCGGCGAAAATCCGTTTGCTCCCTTCGCAAGAGGATACTCTAAAGCTAGTGGAGAGGATCTGCGAAACTGGCATCAGTGCATTGACCGTACATTGCAGAACCAGGAATATGAGGGATAGAGATAGGGCAATGATTGAGAGATTGAGAGAGATCGTGGAGTTTGTTGAAGGGCTTGGGAAAGGAATTGCGGTAGTTGAGAATGGAGATTGTCTTGGGTGGGAGGATGCTAAGAGGGTTCGTGAGGTGACTGGTGAATTATTTCATTTCGTCTTTCTTCTGGATGATTCCTCACATAACGCGCAGGAGCGCATTCCGTCATGGTTGCTCGTGGCGCTGAAACCAATCCGACATGCTTTTCCGCCACACCACTTGTTGACCTTGACAAGACCCTGCTTCCTGCATATCTGAGATTGGCAAGTTTTTCTCCCTTATCCTTGATACTGTGCTCAACGAGGTGCCATCGTAGTCCAAATACCTTGATCACAACTGGGGTCTCACGAAGTTCTGTATCGCGCAGTTCAAGGGTGAGCGTGTGACGGTTAAAAAACATGAAGCCACAGATCTGCGACAGATGCTTTCCAAAGCCAAAGGATTCGATGCCGTTAAGGAAGTTGTCGGTGAGTGGACAGGTGAAGACGAGATGAGAGAGATCATAGAGGCTATTGAGAAGAATCCGCCGCGACTTAGAAGGATGTACATTTCTACAGCTGCCGTAGCTAAAGCTTCGGTGAAACCTTCGTCTATCAATGGGAATGGTGTGGTGGCGTCTGCCATTCCTCTAGCCAACCTAACGACGGAAGACGAGGCTTACGCTACACCTCAGAATACTCAAAATCCTGAGCCACCAAGCTCTGGGGCGCCTTTCCTGCCAAAGGAGTTCCAGTCTATTGAACCACTCCCGCCGAAAGCAGACCCAGTCACTCCAACACCAGTCATCCCAGTATGAATATCGTTGAACATTAGTTAGGAGTAATTTACATTGATTTTGATACATTCACTGCGAAATCGCACCCTGGCATCGGATTAGGCTTCCGTTTTACATCAGGGGGTCTCGAGTGCCGCCAATTGATTAACTAAGTCATCCATAGCATTGTACTCCCTTCCCTTCCCTGCATCTTTACTGGAACTTGTTGTCGTACCGGTGTTCTCATGTCCGGGCGAGGCGCGTGTGGGCACGAGCATGGTCCCTAGTCCCGGGGCTATTTTATGAAGGGCATCGCGTTTACGTCGTTCTATTTCTTCAGCTCTTGAACGAGTATACGCATCCCTTCGGGCTGCATGTGCTGCTAGTGTAGTTCGTCTGGAGGATTCGAGTGTAATGACGTGTGGCTCCAGGGTGAACGGGTAGACGAACTACGCAATCGTAAGTGACTAGTCTAGTTCCAGACCAGGGAATGATCCCCATGAAACTTACATATGGTGTTATAGAATCTGGTAATGGATGTATATCTTGCGGTAGCTCAACCTTGGAAGAACGTTGAATGGTTTGTACTCGCAGTCATACGATCTTTCGATCTCTTACAGGTCTGGGCACTCGGAGACTTGGAGATTTAATGAGAGGAACTCCCTCTGCTGCTGCATATTGTGCTTAACAGATGTCAATATCATGATTCATGCCTTGATAGCAGAACGGACATTTACCTGACATAATGTGTCCTTAGAAGCAGTGATGTCCTTGCAGTGCAAGCGCAAGCATGCGTCAACAGTTATCTATTCTGTTTCAATTCCCTCTGATCCACCGTTATGGTCTCCATCCAAGGGCCTACGAGCTCATTGTTAGAAAGATCTACACTCATCTCACAAGGCGCAGAAGCTGCAAGTTTTTTCCAAAAATACTCACTGAAATGAGGTCGATAATCAAAGCATCTTTTGATCGGATAGAAAGTCTATAGAGGCTCCCTGACTTCACCTCACCCTGCTTTAGCAAATGGCGGAAGCGCAGGAAACGAAGATGATTATCCAATTCTGATTAAATACCGGTTTTCGAAGGGGTACCGACATAAGACTTTGGATGCGACCCTCACGAAGGCTCGGATTGCTGCTGAAGCGAGGGCTTTGATTCGGTGCTTGAGGTACGTTTCTTTTGGCCCTGTCGCTGTGTATTGTGAAATAGCCTGCCTAAAGGGCCGGTGTGAATGTTCCCGGCGTGAGGATGATTGATGTGGTGGAAGGTATTTTGGGGATCGAATGGATCGAAGGAAAGAGTGTGAGGAGATTATTGCCTGGAGGTACTGAGGAAGAAGAGGAAGCATTAGATGAAATTCATGATGACACTGAAAGTGAAGAAGAAGATCCCCTAAAAGCTTTCGATGTTTCTGTGGGCAAGTACCGATTCAACGCCTCACGCCCTGCCTTTCAGTTTCAATTGCGATTTTCTAGATCAAATGATGACCTTGATAGGTACAGAGATCGCTAAAATGCACCTTGTAGATGTTATTCATGGGGACTTAACGACGTCCAATATGATGTTACGCCACACTTTAAGTAATCAACCCGATCTTGTGTGTCTTGCTTCCTGATGTATCGAACCATATGTCTTTGACTGTTCACAGGTTTTGATTGACTTTGGTCTATCCTACCAGTCTGCCCTCGTCGAGGACAAAGCAGTTGACCTTTATGTTCTGGAACGAGCCTTTGCTTCCACTCATCCAGACTCTGAACCTATGTTCCAATCGGTTTTGGACGCTTATCAGGCAAGGATGGGTAAAGAATGGAACGGGATCAAACGGCGGTTGGATGACGGTGAATGGTCTTCCTTATGTACGCTGACCATCCGTGTTCTGATTCCAGTCCAGTTAGACTTCGAGGACGCAAACGTAGCATGGTGGGATAAATTACACAACCAGGTCGTGCAGTCCTTAAGAAATTACCATTCTGATTTGCGAGGTAGTCCTACAATCCATCCTACGTAGATCCCTCAGCTTCAATGCCAACCAGCTCCCTTCCTTCCTCGACCATCTCACCATTCTTACATCCAATAGCTCTTACAACGCCCTTTCCACTGGCTCTTAAAACCGTCTCTGTTTTCATACTCTCAAGTACAACTATCGCCTGGTCTTTCTCCACTGCTTCTCCAACCTTGACTTTTACCTCTACAACCAAGCTCGGCATGGGTGCCCTTAAGCTACCTTTGGTAGCAGCACTCGAGACCTCGGTACCTAGTGATATCAGCCAGTTTGGAGGAGGCAAGGCAAGTGTAGTCTTTGTCCCATTAGAAAACAAATGTAGACGCTCGGTTGTGTTCAGAGAATGTGATGCTGGCACACTTAGTAGTGGCTTTTGCGAAACGACAGTAGTCTTCGTGAGGACGGAGTCGATGGTAGTCCTGATACTTGTTGGTGAGTCCAACTGAGCTGGAACAGATCTGTAAGTCGCGCTTTCATTCGCTATCGTGACAACGACGTCGTAATGTCCAGTCCTTGATGGAGTGGGAGAAACGCGTACAGTCACTGGACTTTCTGACGTTTCGGTCTGAAGTGTGATCAAATGCTCGTGGACATCCCCACCAAAACGACGTGAGGAAAGCGACACCCAAGGCGAACTAGATGATTTTGAGGGTAATGATCGATCACGGAGGACGACATACAGAGCTGCTTTAGCCAACAACTCGGGTTTGGGTTCTACTATTTCTGGAAATAGCTCGCGAAAATGTTTCTGGAAATCTATGCATAAATATCCTCTATCCTTTCCAGAGTGGTATCAAAGCACGCACATTGATAAAACCGGTCTCAACTTCTTCAGCAATGAATGCTTCGTTCCCAGCTAGAGTCCTCAAGAATTCTACATTGGTAGAAACACCTACAACGTGATAGTCATCTAATGCCTTCCTGAGCATCCTCAGAGCTTCTGTTCTGTCCCTTCCGTGTACAACGACTTTCGCAATCATCGGATCATAGAAGACACCGATCTGAGCACCTTGGTTGAATCCCTGTTCTATTCTCAAAGAAGGCGTGATATCGGCATTGTGCCCAGAAGGAGAGAGGGTGGCAAGCTGTGGCGAGGGTGGTTGGACAGGTGGGAACGACGTGGCAAATGTAGTTGTTGGTTCTGGTGTAGACAAGTATAAGAGTGATCCAGAGTCGGGAAGGAAGTTATTGCGTGGATTCTCAGCGTATACGCGAGCCTCGAAGGCGTGACCAACTAGGGGTATCTCAGATTGGGACAGGCGCAGCGGATTTCCTGCCGCGACTTCTAATTGCCATTCAACAAGGTCTAGTCCAGTTATCATCTCCGTTACTGGGTGTTCGACCTGGAGGCGGGTATTCCTGTATATATGTTAACCAGCACAAAAGGGAAAACAAGTTGACATTGTCGTACATTTCCATGAAGTAGAATTCTTGAGTATCATTGTCGAATATAAACTCGACTGTACCAGCCCCCACGTACTGGACTGCTTGGGCAGCAGCGACAGCCTTAGCGCTCAGGTCTGCACGAATTTTGGGGGTAAGACCAGGAGCCGGTGCCTGTAGGCTCATTCAAATAAATCCTAGATCTTCAGAGATACGCGCACCTCTTCGATAATCTTCTGATTTCGCCTCTGCACTGAGCAGTCTCGCTCCCAAAGGCTGACGGTGCTTCCCATTGTATCCGCAAACACTTGTACTTCGACGTGCCTTGGACGTTCGATAAACTTCTCTACTAATACGGTATCGTTTCCGAACGCTTTGAGCGATTCTCGTTTAGCAGATGAAAGTGCTTCGTTGAACGCTTCCTGGGTTGGAGTCGTCACTGTTCGCATACCCTTTCCGCCACCACCATGAATAGCTTTGATTAAGACCGGAAAACCTGGTTAGACCATAAGACGTAGATTAACAGTGGAGTTATTAGCAACTCCGTACCGATCTCTTGAGCTTCCTCGTAGAGAAAAGCAGGATCCTGCTTTTCTCCATGATATCCAGGTACACATGGAACACCAGCACCTGCGAAGCATATCTGAGGTAGACCTTTCTTCCGCAGTAGACGTAGGACGTACTGGACATGATGTTCTTGGATTCACTCTTCGAACCCATGCTTACAATCGCATTTGCAGGGGGGCCAACGAAGATAATGCCTTCTTCCGCAAGTCGTTCTGCAAATTTAGCGTTCTCACTCAAGAATCCATAGCTAAACTAATTTCAGAGTTTCAAGTATGACAACATGGATCTTGGTCCGCACCCTGGATGGACAGCCTATATCCATTGGGTATCGAGTAAACAGAAGAACAGGAGTCTTACCTGAGCACCGCTCCGATGACAGACTTCGATAATTTTATCCATCCTCAGCTGATATTATAAGTAGTGGTCACAGTCGACTAAACAAGTACCTACATAGCTCTCCGCAGAAGGTGCTGGACCGATGCAGTACGCCTCATCTGCCTAGAACATGTTAACAGGTAGATTAGCCAGATAGCGAAGTTTTTCACAAGTGTGGTGTGCAGAGAATGTTCGTCTGCTTCACTGTAGACTGCGACCGTTTTGATTCCAAGCTTCCGAGCAGTCCGAATCACACGACACGCAATTTCCCCCCTGAGCTACTTGCTTGATCGTTTTTCTCCAAGTCGAATGACAACAACATACCGATTCGCTATAAGAATCTTGTCAAAGTGAGGCCTCCTTGTATCGCTCATATCTAATTGAACATCAATGATCAAATGACGGAAATGTGGTGAGGACAGGACGGCTCACAAGCTTCCGAAGCAAACCCTCGGAAACCTCCATGACCTCCCTGGGTCCCTGCGTCGATATATCTCATCTCCAGTGTCGAGATACTGGAGTTTATAGCACCGCTGAGAGCATTTAACGTTGGTATTGGACGTGACGTTGCATTCCGCCCAGCTAAGGAGACACGGTTCAATGTATTAGACCAGCGCCTAGCAGCAGTAACGGTTCTCTTGGTCAGCATCGCGAAAATAGGTGGATCTATCTGGGCTGGAGCAAGGTCCAAGATATTGACAATGGATACTTGACCGGCAATTCCGTGTCGAAAGTACCTACTACTACTACTACCTTAGATCCAAAGTACACGTGGTCGGGGATCATGACATTGGTGGCGATGCACGATCACTCTCCACTGACTTCCTAGACAAGTATTTTCAACTCGATGCTGGAGGGTGCACTGGCCCATCGGACAAAGACATGCTGGTTCAACTAGTTCTTTCCCGATGAACTCTGGAAAAATCTCTGGCATCAGCCTCTCCTTTTAACACTTGGTCCTAGAACCAGAACGGAATCTTTCAAAAGAAGGCCGCACTCCAATTAGGTTTGCTTCCTTCCGGAATGGATTTAGTTGATACGGAATGGACAGGTCAACGTATAGCTTAGCATGCCCCACTGTTCAATGTCGACCCCTCCCATAGGTAGCAATAAAGCTACGCCCCCTTTGAGACACGAAGCCTTGGCAAGAACTCCCATTGAACTCTCCGCCGCTATAAAATCAACCGTGAAGTAGAGTTTCTCAAACCCTTTTGATATCGTCGGCGACTTGGATAATCAAGCAAGTGCATGGCTCCCAATGAATCGTGGTGTTTGTACAAAATTATCGTCAGGATTTTATTGTACTAGGGACATGTATTGTCCTCCTTTTTTCATGAGGCACTGTATGCAAGATTTGTTACCTACAGACGATCAGTATGATCGACTCTGTAAGCTAGACGTGACACATTCAGTCCCCAGGCTTTAAATCCTTGAAAGCAACTTCTACCTTCGCGGCGGTGCCAGCAATAGTAAACCCCATAACCACTTGCCTCCGTAATTAGAAGCGCCTCTATCCACGATATACGCATCGGACAGAATTGTCACCAAGTATTCGACAAGAACCTTGTTGGCAAGTTCCTCAGTCGATGTCATAGCGTCAATCTTTCCTTTGGTGACCGAGATGATCGTGGTCTGTGCCGACTCAGAGCCGGAACATCGTCTTTTTAGGCGATATATGTAGACATGTTGAAAGCATCCACTGGCAGTGGTTCTCCTATTTGTATCGATACAGTCAGACAATCTATTACCAACCGCCACATTACGCAATCAGAACTAACACAGTGGAGCTTCTCTCGATCGGTCGTCAACCGAAACGTGAGCACGTCGAAGTACCGAAATTAGATGGGAAGTGTCCGTCATTTTGTAGGTTAACAGTTCTCATCGCTCCCTCGGTTAAAAAGTCTGTAAGTCGCTGGGGACTTGAGCCGACTTGTACCAGCCTTCTCGCACGATACACCTACTGCCCTCTGACCAAGTTGCAAGTCCTTCCTTCAATAACAACAGCGTTTCATCCATGTCTTGGTTATTTTTTCGGTGGAGCCGCAGGACTTCCGTGTAGCAATTCTGTGGGACAGCTATTAATGCTTTCGGAACCTACATGTTCCTAGAAACCTACATGTCCCATTCTAGGAACTAAGATAGAATATTGATTTCCGTGCTGCATTATATATTTGCTGCCACTATCAGTTTTCGAGCCAACCGCTGAGTGCCGGAATCACACATGCCTAAAGCATACACTCCAGATGTCACTCAAGTCTCACCCAGGAACTCGACATTGGAAGCCACTGTATATCCTCATG
>Ga0157357_1000392_pt1 | contig 18953 bp, 15 predicted proteins | sample AttcapACBM1_FD_111485 | JGI IMG/M metagenome (GOLD analysis project Ga0157357, IMG submission 111485) | Fungus gardens microbial communities from leaf cutter ant in Botucatu, State of Sao Paulo, Brazil - Atta capiguara ACBM1 | ecosystem: Host-associated > Fungi > Mycelium > Unclassified ... | reverse complement strand
TGTATACAACATGGTGGCCTTGAGTAGGAAATGAGGCAGACATGAGGTTGTAGCATAGACCAGATGTATTTAGTATATATAGGACTCTAATTTAGCAGAGACTCCTTGTCAAGTTCTCTTGTGAACTACCCACATTATATTCGCTTTTGAGATTTACTCGCTTGTGTGATCATTTGTCACTGTGATAAGTGGTTGCCACAACAACTGTTATAATCTCAAGACCTTAGAGTGGGTCAAGAAAAGGGAACCTTGTATAGGGTTTACACAAGAGAACTCAATAGAGAACTCCATACAAGATTGTCTACCTTATATACTAATACCTAATGGTCTGTGCAAGCTACTTCTAGTCTACCCTAAACAACCATGTGTATGCTATGAGGTCAATGTGTGTTGTACACATTGTATGACATCATCCTTCCAGAATCTTCTATCTCCTTCTATGTATCTCATGATCCATGACCATATCATCTGATGTGACCTGCTGTATAACAACATGATCTTGTTACTCTAACCCTAATCCTAAGTTCTAAAAATAGAAAAAATGAAAAATAAATCAAAAAGAAAATCAAAATCAAAAAGATAATTCAAATAAACAGAGTCCACTACTTTTGTCTTTGACACTGACAGTTAGTTGTAGTGTGCACACAGATTTATAGTATATATATATAAGGTAGACTAGTTTGTACTTGGAATTCTATCAAGTTCTTTTGTGTTACTCAATACAAAAGTAGCCTTTTATCTTTACTCCAAGGTTTAAGTCATAACATATGTATTCTCCATAAGTCTTACATAAGAACAATACTATAGCTATGTCTATTATTTCTGATCCTCCTATATCATATGACCATAGTCACATACTTTTTATTATCTAAGAGAAAATAAAACAAAATAAAAAGAGATATAAAATCAGAAAAACTATAAAAAAGAAAGAGAAAGAGAAATACTGGAGTTCTGAGCATACTATGATAACAATGGGTAAGCATGAAATATCATAGAAGAGCAGATGAGACATTTAGTAGTAGAAGAATTTGTTGGTGTGAAAGAGTGGAAGAATGGATCCCTTACAGGTAAGTGGTCATCAGTTGTCCACACTGCACCATGCTGCTGTGCTTGGATGAAATTGGATGAAATACAACGAAATCTCAAATTACCTAAAAAGGAATCTTGGAGCACAAATATTTGGCAAAATCATGACGTCGGAGTCTGAAATTGATTGAACGCCAAAAACGCCGAGCGATGCTACGCAATTCACAAACCGTTCTGTCCTCCTTGCTTGCTTTCTCTCGTCATCTTCAAATTCAACCCTCTTCTTTCCTTCATCTCCTCTCATAGCTTTCTATTTTCCTTTGTTTTCTCCCCTCTTTTATCATGGCCCTTAGCTTCATTGGGTGCGTTTTATATATTTCACTTTATCGACTGGATGTACTGATACGGCGATAGAAAACCTATTTCTCTTATTTCGCACTCTGATGTGCGGTACAGAGGTACATTGGCAGGTATCGATCCTGGAGCCTCTACGATCCAATTATCCAATGGTACTCCCTTCTCTTTTCTTCACTAGCTTCGTCCTGATCTCGACAGTGTATTCTATGGGTACGGAGTCACGTCGGTGCGTACCGTTTCTTTGTCCCTGGGAAGGAGCCATGCCGAGGCCGACGACGACGAAAAAGACACTGACTCATTTTTACTCTGGCAGACCGCCAAATGAATTCATACCTCCAGTGCAAGAACCATATCAATATATTATTTTCAGAGCTTCTGAAGTGAAGGATTTGGCCGTGGATGAGCCTGTCCCTCAACGGAGTGTTCACGATGATCCTGCTGTCCTAGGGGTGAGTTCAAGTTCACCCTTTGTGTCTGCTTGTCGCGTGTCTTCTATATGATGAAACTAATCCGGATGTGAAAACAATTATCCGAGAGCGCATAAATCCATGTGGAGATTTCCGTTGCCTTCCTTCTGATACCCAACTTCCTCGAATGAACCTTTTTTTTTTTTACTGATTTAACATTTTACTTTCCCCCTCTTTAGGCTTCGGCTCCAGGTCAAGCATCCGCGGGTTACTCTCCGTATCCCACCCCAGCTCAAACTGCCTCTGGTGCTTCTGCTTCTGCTCAACAACTTGATGTACAACAACAGCAGTCGGATTATAGTCGTCAAGGTTCACAATCCAAACCTGCAAGTGACGCTCAACGATCACCGCAAGTGGCCCAAGCACCTGTTCAGCCAACCCAGCAGCATCAACCTTCTCAGTCTCAACCACAACAAACCCAACAACCACGACAGTCACGCACTAAAGCAGGAGGACAAACTCGTCGAACGGGCGGTGGAGCTTCTATACAGAATGCTGCTGCTTCTCTTGAAACCGTTGAACGTGCTCTCGGAGATTTACGTGTCAGCAATGCTCAAAATGGTACTGTCCATTCCACCAGTGGGGGTATGGGGAAACGAACCGGTAGTGGACGACAACAGCAGTCTATCGAACAGATCAAAGTTCCCTCGACGGATTTCGATTTCGAGAGTATGAATGCCAAGTTCAACAAAGCCGCTCTCGCACACCAGGAAACTATTGTTACTATAGCAGATGGGCCTGACACTGAGTCCAGGGGTACACCATCTAATGACTCGATTGCGCCAGAAAAGAAGAAAGAAGCAGCATATGACCGTCAAAGGTCATTCTTTGATTCTCTTTCATCATCTACTTCCACACCCCTCTCTGGCGGACCAGGTGGTGCTGGTGGGCGTGGGGGAAGGCGCAGTGGAGCTGGCGGAGGTGGAAGTGCTGGAAGGAATAGGAGGGAAGAAGAGAGGGAGAGGAATGTTGCAACGTTTGGAGAGCCAGGCGGCGTTGGGTTGATGGGGCCTGGTGCGTATGTTGGTGGTTGGGGTGGATATGGAAGGAGAGGTGGCAGGCCGAGGAGGGGAGGTGCTGGTGGGCAGGGGGTTTCTGCTAGAGGTTAACTTTGTCGACCCTTTTGAGTGGCTTGGCTGTTTGTCTTCCTGTTAGTTTTCTTTGATTGAAGCCTGTAGTGTGCCATGAATCGGCACACTGTTGGTAATTGGAAATTATTTGAGTGGCATGGGATCATGTATGAGTATATTGAGTGTCGACCGTCACTATGATATCCCCTGGCATAGATGATCATCAAGATTTCCATATTTTTACTTTCAGCGACTCAGGATGGGGATTTCCAGAGAAATTAAGGACAGTCATTCCAAGCTGATCGAATACGGTAAATCCGTTGGGAGTGTGCCTTCACTATTTTTGAATGCATAGCCTTTGACCCACTGCCTCAATATTTATTATCCTGGATTGGGTGATCACGGCGGCTGTCAGCCACCATAATATTCCGCAGCACGAAGATATATAAACTTCCCAGCACTACATAAACTTCCCAGCACTACAGCTCAAATCCACTTCGTCTCCTCACCTGGATTACGATGGGCGTGCAGCTTCGGGTCTCAGATGGAAGCCTTGCTAAGAGGAGAGTCTCTCAGTGCATCATGACAGTTACGATCATTTCATGCATTGTATCATTTTCTGCATTCCTTGTCGCCATTCCTCTCCTCAAAATCCAACTTCTCCTCCTGAATCCATTCGCATGCATCTTGACTTTATGTCATCATGGATTGACTCTCCATGAACACGTGAATATTACCACCTGGTGTCCTACCTCAAATTTACTCATTGTCTCACCGTCACGAAAATTGCCATTACCATTGGCTTTGCCGATGATTATGGTTATCTGGCTCACTGGCGCCATTTGGTTGGTGGTGTCTACCATCAATGCATCGTTATTGGGAATGTCTTTGTGGGCAGACCCAAATGGACATCATAATTATCTTATCATTGGGGTCATACTTCCAGTGATGGAGGCAATCCTGCTGATGCTCATGGTGTCATGGTGTTTGCAGGAGAGACAGGTCATCCTCAGGACGGACAAGGGGTACTAAGCATTACAATGATTCTTGGTCTGAGATCAGGAGCTACATAATCATCAAGTAAGTCAAAATGACGCTTGTTAGATATAGAAGCAGGACTTGGTAGCAAGTCAGCATTCAGTTACGTATGTACCAACAGAATATTTTAGGAATAGACATTGACAACCCAGTTACCACAAGCAAGATTTGAATTGATATAACGATTCAGTATTCTTCCTTTCACCGGCGCTCCCACATAGACCGTCAACTCGCGAAAAGAATTCGGTGGCACCACCAGCGTGTTCAGGTGACTTGAAGCTACATGGGATATAGAGCTGCTGTAACAGTTTCGGAAGTCAATATTCAGATTCCGGAGATTGTGACACTGTCGGAGAAGTCCTAGGCATGCTGCCATAGGGGGTGGAAAGGTGAGTTTTAGATAGTCGAGCCCTTCCCAATTGGTGTTAGCTCCTTTGAAAGAAAGGGGGTCCCCCAAGAAACTCAGGTCCAATGACCAGTCCAGTCGGCGGAGGCGAGGGAATCGTCTTCTGTCGAGAAAAAATGATAAAAGTTTTTTGGAAGTCTCCGTAGACACAAGAATAGCCCCCTCAATCCTTGCCTCTTCTAAAGTTCCAAATACTGGATTTTGACGATTCTTCACATCAAGTTCACGATCAAATCTACGGAGGACCTCCAAAGCAGTATCTTCATCAAACAAGATGCGAACGCATTGCCATCTGCCAGCCCGTGACAGCAACAAATCCAGGATCCCTCTGTCTGGATCCCTTCCATAATAGGACCACTGTGTAATGTATAAACGGAGAGGGATTTCCTGGGCGAGGATAAGGTAGTGAGAGATAATGGGGTGGGCGAAGTTGCGGTCAATGGTCAAGGCAGACCAAAGAACAGGTGTAGATAACGCAACCTCTCTCCAGTGCCGACAGACATGCGACAACAATAGAGGTCCCTCATATGCAGATGGTCGGGGTGGGCGGTCTGCATGACTATCGAGAAGATCTATGACATATTCCTGAAATATAGCACTGAGAATGTCATAGGGGATTGTGGCTTGACAGTGAGACGAGGTCATGCAAGGTGTTGAAGCCGAAGACGTCGAGCCAATTAGTGCGGCAGGATTTTTATATGCCACACCATGTCCAAATTAAACTGCCAGAATTTTCAGAGAAAGCCGACCGTGAGACAGACAATTGGTTGATATTTCATCTATGATGGATATCCAGACTAACCATAACTAGTGCTTGATAATTCCAAACCTTGAGAAGACAGCCTGAGATCTCCAGGTGAATTTGGCCAGGTTCTACACAGCCCAAGTACTGAGGCTAATCCGGAAAAGGTCCAGAGATGTCGTCGCGAGTTTGCCATTCTAATAGCCAGTTCGTTGACCCGTCTCGATTCTGTGCTCTCTACTGCGAAATCATGCTGACGACTAAGTCAAACAGGTCTGGTTTCTCTGGGCCAGCCAAATGAAGGCGAGTAGCAAATGCCAATCACATTGCGTGACCTTCATATTATTGCAGCGTAACGAATTGCCACTGGGTAGCTGGTCAATAAAATTTTGACCACTTGTTGAGCATCTCTTCTCAGTTCCATACATATGATCATTCAGGGAAAAATAACGAAATAGCAGTAGTTTCAGGTCTGTTTTGGAGCCTGAAGATGGTTAAAGAAAATTTGAGATTTCTGGCGACCAGACACTCACGACTTAGGTGCAAGAAATGAAAATCATTTTATAAGTATAGCGAGTTCTTCGGCTGATAATTGTGACAGTCATCCACTCTCACCCATAACCAAGGTATGAAAATTGGGAAATACAAGCTCTTCTTCAACCGTTTTCCGAACCACGTCCTGGATGAATTTCTCAACCCTTGTTACATTTTTCAACACATGCCTATCCACCTGGCCTATCTCACTTTCAATGAATATTGAAGGCAGTAGTCTCTGGCCAATTGGGAGGCCTGGTTTCGCAGGTCGTGTGTGCGTCGTGGGATTGTATCCCAGAGGACCGCCGCCTGAAGTAGAGGTCGTGGAGGGGGTGCTGTTCATATTAGGAATGGCCGAAGGAAATGTTGCGTTCCCGAGACCCGATGAACCGAGATCACCAAGTCCAAGCCTAGAACCTCCTGTAATGATAGAATCATCAGGTTCTGGAGGTGTACTTGAGTTACATTGATCCACTCCGACACCGGGAGCGTTTGAATTCAAGGAGGAATTCGACATCCTGCGTGAACCGGCTGGTCCATACGGATCAAGGTCATCAAGGATACACAGATGTACACGCTTTTTCCTTCCTTCGTACGCTATGGCAAGTTCTCCGTTGAAAACAAGACCAGTTACGGAGAGTCGAATTGGGAGGGACATGAACATAGGTGAGGGATAGTTGATAAGGAGCGACGTTTGTATCGATATACGAATATTAGATTGCCAGTTGACATGTAGGTGAAGTTGCAGGTTCGGGTAGGGATCTAGCGGTTCATCTGTGAGCGCTGACGGAGGAATAGCTTCATCTATAGAGCTCTCCGGCTCGATTTGAGGTGTGGGCCCTGTATGATGCCCATGCAGAGGACTAGGTATCATGACGAAAGGCGTTGTCGGTGATGGACTTTGGTAAAGGGGAATTTCATTACTGGCGCTGAATGGTTGCATCCCATAGGTACCGAAGCTTGGAGGTCGACTCAATCCTGAGGTCCAAGGATCCATGCTCAGGGAGACATCAGGAGAAATATGATCTCCAGGGTAACGGCTCCGCATGTGTGGAGGCAGATGGTGCTGCCTACTGCCTGCAATTGGTGTTGGACCTCGTCTGACCCCTGCTCGGCGCGAAACCCATTCGTAGTCATCATCATTTATTCCAGCTCCACCCTCTGTTACTTTGACAGGGTCATGGTCTTCTTCATTCTCGTCTTCCAGAAAATCACGATATATATCGCGCAAGTCTACTAATTCCACATCAGGGGCATTGGATCCAAAATCTAGGGCTATAACTTGCACAGGCCCAATGAAGGACGGCCTTTCTGCGCAGTCGAGTTGCCGGTTAAGTAGGACAACAATATGGTTTGCGAGTGACGCGTCAAGTTTGAGCCAGTCAAGGTCAATTGACATGATCGTCTGAAGTCGAGGGCATTATTCCCAATCACATGATGCCTCAAATAACTAGCAAATATTTACAATAGTATCATGTCATGGGCTGCTTTCGAGAGAAAAGTAAGCTATTAGATCCAGACATAGATGCAGGTCGGCGCGCAAAATCTTCCAGGTTCAACTGGGATGAGTTTCGTGAACGAGACGTTAGGAATTGTTGTCCATCGTGAGCATCCCGAACCACACTGCCAGGTCCAGGAGAAGTCCCACGGGATATCGTATAGCGTGTCGAGCTGACCACGGTTATTTCCATTGGATTCTCTGGAGATAGTGCTTGTGGTGAACTCGATGGGCCAAAAGGCCGGAAATGAGAAAGCGAATGTGCATCGTCGTTCCTTGTTACACCTGGACGTGGCAGCTGTCGCAACCACAAGGCAGGTTGCGAGGTTGGCGAAGTGCGTCCATTCCTATTGATAAACCTCCCCTCCTCTATAGACCCTCCATAAAGATCCTTCTTTCCTCGCATAAGCCGAAGAAGACTCGTCTTCAGCTGCCGCCTGAGCAGATATATCACAATGAATACCACAACCATCCCAAAGAATATCAACACTGGTGAGAATCCTAGGGAATCACGGGTTAGTGAAGAAGGTAAATGAAACATCAGTTTGTCTTCAATCGTGTCCAATGATGTCGAGAAGAATGGCGGTTGAATAGGCTTCAGTAGTACATCAGTGTGGTCCTCAGTATTGTCAACAGGATTGACAAGTTTATCACTCTTCTTTAACGGAGTTACTTCCTTGCTTGCCTCCAAAACCATTTTACCCAACGTCCAGCTAATAGCGATATCGTTGACTATGTCAATAGACTGAAATGCTGGTGGCCTTCCTAAGCCCTTCTGCTCCGCTTGTTTAGCTACCTGATCGCCTGCAGTCGTGTTATTCCCTTCTGGATCCACTATCCGGGGCATCCCAAGTCCCTCATGAAGCACATTAACGATCCATGCTGCCTTGAAGCATTGCATCTGCAACCTGGATGTTTCGACCTTCGGCCCCCAGACATCAGCTCCAACTATCTTTCCACCCTTCATGACCTCACCGTCCCCTCCTAGCTGGTGTTTTTTCCGTGATTCTTCGTGCTGCCTCTCAATTGCCGTCCAATGGCGGCCACAAAATTCCACAGCTGCACGCTCATATTGCACAAAGTCATATACACCTCCCAAGCCAAAGATGTGTTCCGAGGAATACCAGTATTCTGACACGCCAATGAAGTGAGATACAGAAAAGTCGATGGGAGGGACATGAATGCCATTCATCAGACAAGGCGAATCAGGGCATGGCATGTCCTTGTTGAGTAATGGTGCCGTTTTGCGCATGCACTGCTCGAAGGAGCCGGTTCCCGTTAGCGTATAGGGTTTTGTGACATGAATGTGGGCAGCACCAGTGACCTGAGCTGCGCTTTCAGTCAGTTTCAAGCCCTTTGGTAGACAAGGATCCAAAACCTCGACGTTGGTACGGGCTTCTTCAAACTCCTGAATCGTCTTCTCCACATATCTTTCTCGAGCCTGATTCGTCCCGTATCCCAACCACGTTGTTACAAACACCTTGTGCCGAATCTCTTCCCCACTCAACAGCCTTAACCGTACCTCTATCAAACCTTTTCCCTTCACATTATGCTCGTGTTCGGCACCAGGTTCGAATGCGATTTGCGTTGACGCACCTCCCATATCCAGAAACCCATAAGTCGTTCTCAAAGAATCAGTCTCTTTCTCCTTTCCTTTGCCGTTCCTCGACGACTTGCTTTTGAATCCATCCATAAGATAGTTCACTGCAATCCAGCCGAATAGTCCCTCCTCTTCTCCTGTGATAATCCGCACACTGCTCCCGCAAGGACCCAAGGTCTCTGACGGATCATCGACTCTGAAGTTGAAGGAATGTAGGTAATGACACGCATGTGTCAGGATGGCTGCCTGTTCTTCCGGCCCGAGTAACCGCATACCTGCCGTAGCCAAGAGATATATAGGTGTCGATGAGTGCAAAGACGGTGGTATCTCCTCTACGGCATATGATATCAGCGGCTTTAGATACGCCCCAACAGCAACTGGATTCGAAGCCAACGAGGACAGTCCTAGCGTATGTTCCAGACATAGACGAGGAATGGGTTCAAAGTGATGAAATCGAACAACCGTCGTCACTGACCTGGTTCAACTTTATATACCCAGCTATTATCATCTTTCGAGCCCTTCTCCACCTTCGGTAGGGTATCTGCAAGATTTCTTTCCTTGGATAGATCTATGGTCTTCGGATCTCGCCAGCTATATATTTGTAGACGAGAGCCAGAGGATCCAGCGTCTATCACGATGCCAAAATGTCGTCCCGCGAGCCAGGGGTCATTCGAAGTCGGTGGTGCCATTCGACGTTGAGACGTAACAACAGAAGATATATGGGGCCAAGTTGGCCCTGGTGGAGCCCTTGAAATTGCAGTAGTTTAGGGATGAAAGTTTCGGAAACAGGCGTACTGTTAACCGTGCTTTGACCTTCAACAAATTGCCTGTCAACATGAAGAAATGATTCTACAGTCAGAACTGTGGAGATCCAACAATCCGTGCGTACGTGTTAGAGGGGGACTTTGTACGGAATAGTAGGATTAAGAGATATTTATGGATGGCAATAAAACGTGGTCACCTGTCAAGTAAATTTTAGCAATCGCTGTTGTTCCAAGCGAACTGGCGCTCAGACACGATAAATGTCGAATTAAGTGACTACCCCCAAACCACCGGTGTGTGTTCTGGTTCCGAGTTAGATGTAATAAGAATAGATGCTCCGTAAGGTGGTTTTTCGTGTTGGTGAGTTAAGTATAAGAAAATGCCATTAGTTGTCAGGATGCAAGCTGGTCGGTTGTGGTCCGTCCTCCGTGAAGTCTAACAGGAGTCCGTCGAGGATGGATAGAATGGAAAGCGGAGGGGGATTGTCTTGTCGAGGATGGATGCGTGCAGCAGCTTTGAACTGATCATATAGATAGGATATCCTTATACAACGAACGCTACTCCTTGTAACACCCAACCACACCCCCTATTCTACCACTCCTCGTCTTTCTCAGTGCTTTATTACTAGTCGGCTCCTTACCTAATTTGTTCTTGTCAAGACTTGTCTCCATTATCTTCCTCAACCTCATAATGTCCATAACCCAATCAGTCTCTTCAAGTAGTTCCTCTCCGCGATCATGTAGTCTCTCTTCTTCTTTGATATTATCCCACATCACTTCAACCGATTTCCTCTCACCTGTGCGCCAAAGGAGAATCTGATTGAAAGCCTCCGGTATTAGCACATCAAGGCAGTATTGCACTTTGTCAAGCGGGGAGAGATTTTCATAATCAGGGGATCCACGTTGGCGCAGCCGAGCACTGTGATCATCTTCTCGAACAGCGATGGTTCGTGGGGTAAATGAAAACGGAAAGGCTGAGTTGGGCTCCCTTCTTGTGGATTCTATCTCAGGCGGATTCCTGACCTACTGCTCTTTTAGTGGATTATAGGTCCCAACAAAGCATACACACCTCAGCTGCCTGAGGCTCTTCAGTAACTGCCGCTCCCATTTTGGCTGTTACGCCCTTCCAGAAAACTATTCGAGTGAACTAGATACTAAGAGAGAAAAACTACTAACCTGCGTCTCAACTACTAGATGAAGATCCACGGCTTGATAGGACGACTTCGAAGAGGCCGTCCCCAATACAGGGTCGGCTCTTGCCAGCCCATCTATTCTCAGCCTTTCACCTCCGTCGTGTACATTGTTTCGAACGTACTGATCCTGTGAGCTTGTTCGGGATTATTATCTTCGGCAGGATATGGCCTACGTACACCTAAACACCACTCCTCCACAAGAGGTAAGAAATCATCTGCGTTCTGTGCATCAACAGCACCTCTCATTCCGCCTTCATTTTTCAGTTTCTGCCGCATGGTCCCCCCTTTGATATACATGTTGTGCCTCCGTAGGGCCCATGTGGCCTCTTCAGTCATAATAGCTTTGAGGATAGGAGTCACATATGGAAGCTGATAGTGAAGCGGAAGGTCACAGAAATCCGGACCTGATAGAATAGGAAGACTTCCAACATTGACGAGAGAGAGGGAACGAGATGAAGACTGATTACAACAACCAGTGCTGATCGTGTCCTTTTGTGTCCCTTCGTCAAAGTCATTGACTACGTCTATGTGGCTGGATTCAAACTCTCCAATCTATGATCGCGCCGATCTTTGGTCAGAAGTGACTGCAAATCAGAACAAGTGCTCACAATACAAGTTCCGAATTCTTCTTGCGAGGTAGTATAAAACTGATCCCTTGGTATATACTTTTCCTTCCTATCCAAGAACATGACGCGAAACATCCTCTTTTGCTTTCCTTTGCCAGTTGAAGACCGCTTGATTTCTAGTATTCTGGCCGGCCAATAAGTAGTTCCTACAGCTGTAACCCTAGCTAGGCATAAATCGCCTATAGATACAGAGTTTAACTCCAAGTCGTAATCGTCATTGAGATATGAGAGGTTAAAGTGGTCAGAGATACTCGTTTGGGTCGTGGAAGTATCATCCATGAGTTCGCGGCCTGATGAGAGAGGCAAAGGAAAAGACGTCAGAGTGGGAAGTGATCTTGGCGAAGATGGAGCACCGTCATCCTGCGAGTATTTCCTCCGTGATTTGGATCGGCATTTCTGAGTTAATTCCTGGGGCCTTTTACCCTTCCTCGAAGAAACGTCTTGATGCGAAAGAACCGTCCCGATGTCAGGCAGATCATCGCTATCCTCCTCGAGGCTTAATTCTTCGACAGAGGGGTTCACCTGCGATTTTAGTCGACTTGGTTGCCTGTCTTTGGAACTTAGTTGCCTGTCTTTTGAAGCTCGGAGGGTGCTGGTGGACTGCAGAGGAAATTCAGCTAAAGGCCGTACCAAAGGCTTGGTTTCCATCTGCTCATCGGCCAAAGTCAAACCGGACTCATCCCCGCCTGAAATACCATTAGAAACATTAGGCGTAGCTCCACGCCGTCGTTTCTGCTGCATCTGAACATTAACCGTAGATGCTCGTTTTCGCTTCCTGACTTTAGTACCAGTGAATATGACATTCACAGCCTGTGGGAGTTTTCCAGAGCGTTTACTTCCGTACGCTTTGACTTTATCCTTCCATGATTTACTTCTTCTAATGTGCGGCGCGAATTGATAGTCCTCGTCCTCACTTCCAGATTTCCTGCTCTCATCCGAAGAGCTTTCGACAAGATTTGCGCTGGCTTTGACTGCTGCCTGGCGCCTTCGTGGTCGTACGACCTCCATAGGCGTGAGAGGCGAATTGTGTTGCGAAGAAAGGGGAAAGGGAAAGGTCAATGTGTGTCACAGGGACATAGTCGATCAAAATGTCCGCTTCTTATAGCACGTTGCCAGCCAACCTTGGTTCCACATTGCAGCGAGAAAAAAATATCAGACTGGAACCCTAGCAAAGCATCTGATGTCCTGGACAACCCTAATAGGCCACTTACCCCAGAGAGCACGTGGTACTCTCCTTCATCATATAACCAGTACTGACCTCCTTGACTGGTTTGGTTACATTGTACCTCCTCAAAATTCCTACTCCCGAATGACAGCCATACGAGGATAGTTACTACTTCCGCAGTGCTGTAGATTTGCCCTAGTGCCTTTTCTGGGCACTCCCAAATCTTGAAATAAGCGTCCTCTCCTCCAATGCATTCTCATTGTTCCCACCATATGGCTGGCCTAAGTTTGACCACTCTTCAAAATTTCATCTGTATATAAACATAAAGGTGCTAGTTTTTGCAACCCTTATTTATATTCCTGTCTAACACCAGGGAGGTACTCGAAGTGTTTAGCCTCAGTGGAGAGACTCCCTTGGTCTGAATAAACCTTGCAGCAGTTTTTTCAGCTTCAAGAATTTCGTGACATTAGTGCCCGAGCGATTGATTGGATTCAAGCCCTGACAAAGTCGAAAATCGATGGTAGCAGTAAAATTCACTCCCTACTGGAGATAAACTTTTCCGCAATGAGTCAGACAGCGATGACGCCGATCTGGTACCGTTTTTCGTACCAAAGATAAGATGAATGTTATGGAGCCTGCTTACCAGTCTCTTGTTATTGATTATAGCGCTTCTTGGCCAGCCGCCGATTAGGATGCGAAGTTTCAGGCTTTCAAATATGGCCCTCTTTATCAGATCTCAAGTAATAAGTAATAATTTATGGAGGAATCAAGGTCTTCTTCTGGCTGGCAGCAGGATACTTGAGGTTGGCTCAGGTGCTAATACATGTCGTAATGACTTGATTTGATTCTAGCAACTAAGCATACGACTATGAAATACAAAATAAAATCACGAGAGTTAGAGAGAGCTGTGAATGAGTACAGCAGGATGCCGTCATCAAGCATCCAACGAAGGAAAATATGAATGAAGTACAAAACGGAAAGTGACAAGGTATTCAGTGAAGAGACTATAAGTTTGACATAACGCTACGCCGTAGCATATAATTTGTCGGCTGGAAGTGATCGGCGGAGATCAAACGTAAATCCAATATGAAAGATGAGAAGGGAAAGGAAAATATGACCCAGGATAGTGGTAGAAGAGGTGAATGGAAAAACCGAGCAATTACTTGATGAGATACAGCTCGCCGATTTTTTTGTCTGAGTCATTGTTTGGCATCAATCGGTCTTGAAGTTGGCTTGGTCGTTCTTTTGTGCCCGCATCCGCCGTCAACTTTCTGGGCATTTGGTCTACCATCGCACGATTCGATACTCAGTCAGGCGTCGGCCGCTCGGAATCACCAGTAGAATGTCGCCTCTGCAGTTTGTTCCGGGGCCCCTGAGTTGGCCCTCCTGTCGAAGACCTGATCTTTTTGAAATTGAAAATCCTCTGCAAAAATGACTTTCGCGGGCTTTGTCCGGGACTTTTTGTGGTAGACGTAGCTGTGCGAATCGACTGACCTGGGCTTGGTGCCTAACAGGCCGATGCTCAGTGCAAAAGTAACATATAAAGCAAATGGAAATGACATACAATAGCATGAACTTTCCGACCGGGTGAAGGAAGAACATAATAAGTACTTTCGGAGCTGACACTCTCTGCATCTGATCCCCGACCATCATCCGACCTCGGAGCTCTGTGCATCCTTCCAGGCCCCGACGAGTGCATCCCTCGCCTTCTCCTGTCTTCAACACCATCCGGAGGCACAGGCGCCGGATAGGAACCACCTTGAATAGGGACGGGAGCCGAACGACTGTAAATCATCCCATTCGGGTCCCGTGGCGGCGGTGGATGGTACAAAATGGCAGAGGGATAAGACGGTCCATGATGAGGTGCATAAACAATGGATGGTGGTACTTTGTGGTTCGAAATCCCATGAGAGTGCTTCGTGGAGCTACCGGATGAGTGAGCGTGAAGCCCATGCCAAGGAGCCGGCCGCTCTTGAGGATTGATCTGTGGTGTAGCATTGAAATGGTGAGATGATGGAGGTGAATATACAATTGGCCTAGACAGTGAATGATCTTCATAAAAGCGGTTAGGTTCCGTATGAGAAAATGACTCCAAAAGGCAGTGGTGAGAACTTTGATGATGTGAAGAGGATACAGAACGAGGTGGCAGTGGACTGGGAACAGGTGCTTGTGAGGGAAGAACCCGAATTTCTTCTGGTGAATCTGCATCAGCGCCAATGGGTTCAGGATGTGGATGGTAGGATGTACATCCGTAACCAGGTTGATGAGCAGAATGGATGGTGACTGGGGACATTTGACGCGGATGAGATTGACCGGAAGCAGTTGTGTGAGAACGTCGGTGATATGGAGGCTCAGTCAAAGGACTACGAGGATAGCGGTCATGTCTCCGCAGAGAAGGGGTCACATGTGGGATGGGGATATCGGGTCGGCCGTCGCTATACCTCAGCACCATTTTCGGCGGTAGTGAGTGTGAGCTACCATCAGAGGGAGGAGAGAAGGGTATGAGCCCTTCAATTTCCATTGGAGGTACTGAAGGTGAATAAAACCCATCTCGGTCAGAGGAATGTGCTTGAACCCATCGGGCACAGCGTTCACGGGCAGTCAAGTACTCCTCGTAAGCTTCAGGTGAAGTTGTGTATTCTGTCATGCTGAGAGTCAAGGCGACCGTTTGCAGAGTCTTTCACTGATGCCTGAGAAGCAAGTTGGACCAAGAAAGAGATCAAAACAATATTTTGAGGACAAGGACAGCTTTATAGTGACAGAGTTGCCGAGTTCACAAAACCGGAGTTGTTATGGGGTTTAGCCTTCTCTGGAAGAAGACCTGGCGAAAGAAGGCGTATCTGGCCGGAAATCTATAAGAATAAAAAGGTCGCCTAGATCTTACTTTAATGAGGTCAGAACGTGGCCGGCCTCGAGGCCCGCCCCAGAGTCATCACCAAATCCTGGGCCATCGAGCCTGGTTCGGTATACCCTACCCACAGACGCCATGATTCTTGAATCTGCGCCGTTGCCAGAAAATATAGTGCAAAACCTAGTGTATCAGGCAAGGAACAAATCAGAACGGCGCTGAGGATGCTATCAAATATCCTTTTCGATGATAAGATGAACGTGCGTAGCATTATTCCTTGCAGTGTCGAACAAGAAATTGCTCAATGACTCCCTCGAGATAATGTCGTTGATGGCAAAGAGCTGCATGGAAATTATGCAACGCACGATACCTAATGCTCGCATGAGATCAGTAACGCTACCACTCTGAGCCACAGCCATGGAGATACTTCCTCAGGCTACTGAATAGGCGTTTAATAAATGAGCTAACAATCTGCGGAACAGTCACTTTGGCTTTTTTAGGCTCGGCACTCCTTCCGGCCGAATATTTCCAATGACTCACAAAGAATCTTGAGAAGTAGTTGAAAGAACGACGATGCATGAACCGCGGAGAAGCAGCCCCCATGACACTTGATCTGGAAATCGGCTTGTTTATTCCATTGTTGGGAGAAGGCAGTATGACTTCAAGGCTACGCGAAGTTCAACGTTCAAACATGGTGAAATTAATTTACTCCACCGATTCTATTCACTAGAATTCGAGTATTGTATGGCCCATTTCACATACTTCGGGCACGTGGAGATCGCAGCTGTCAGCAGAGGTAAGACCCCCCCAAGGGGCACAGGATCTAGGTCCATAGATAAACACATTGAGTGGTCCACGGAGTACCATTATCTCTTGAAGAATAAGATATGAAAACTGCATTGCGCTGCAGCCGTCCTTCTCTATGCCTGCCTCCGAGGAAATTTGTAGGACTATTACAAACTGTTCTCACCGTTGTCCAATTTGGACAGGAGCTGCTTTCAGATTTACCTGGCACCACGTTAAACGAGCTTCTTAAATACGAGCTTCTTAAATATTCAAAGCGACCAATCAAATCCTTCAATTTAATGCGACATTGATGTCAGGGAATTGTGCGAACACGGACCCTCACGATCACCTGGAATTAAACAGATTTGTCCGATACAAGGTCGAAAGTAATCAGATTTCATATACAATACAAGGAATAAGACTCAGTCCATCATGAAAGACCCTAAATGATGGGAGTGTTGGAATGAACAGAGTGCACAGCAGCATGGTGCAGTGTGGACAACTGGCAACCACTTACCTGTGGTGTATACTTCAATGGAGAGCTGAAAGGGAGCAACAACAAGATGAGTAGTATTGGTTGGAGGTCAACCTATGTGTAAATTTTTACATCAACTACCTAATTAAGATTACTGATCGTGGGCCATACGCTTACTAAGCGGAGTGCTTCACAACCCTTGCTTAAGACATCAGCTGTTAAGTGATAGAAGCAGAAGCAGATGAGCTTAGAGTATCTCTAAGCCAAGAGATGGACGGAAATGACTGAATAAAATTTGACCAAGGTTTTTAGTCAGAATATCAGTCAGATTCTCTTTTCCATCAATGTGATATAGTTTAATTTGTTCATCCTCAATTAGATCTCCTATATAGTGATAGTGGATATCAATGTGTTTGGAGTGCTTTTCTTGTATAGGGTTAGACCTCCAGAAAAGTGAACCAAGATTATCACCATAGATATGAGAAGTTGGAACATTAAAACAACCTTATTGAGAAGGTTTCTTGTCTAGACAAGCTGATAGCTACAATCAGAGAGAGTCATATATTCAGCTTCAGTTGAAGACAGAGCTACTGTCTTTTGCTGGCAGCTTATCCAGAATGTTACTCTATGAGCCATTAGAATAAAGTAACCAGTTACAGATTTATATAATTCTGGATCTTGTGTCCAATCTGAGTCAGAGTGTGCTATAACATATTCATTGCTATGCTCATTTGAGAGATTTGCCATCTGTTGAGCAAGTTTGACTACAGAAAATCCTATGTTAGAACATGAGCCAATCATTAGATACATCAGAGATCCAACCATTTGCTGGTACTTTTGACAGAAATTGGGATTGTACTATTTATCATTGGGTTTAAACACATAGCCCAATGGAAGTGGAGTACTTGTTGAGTTGGTTGCTATATTGAATTATGCTAGAACTTTGTTCAAGTACTTAGACTAGTCTACAAAGATCTTTTGATCCTTGTGGTTACAACTTATATGTATCCTAAGAAACTCTTTGGTTTCTCCAAGATCATGGCATTCCTATTTTGTCATAAATTTTCACTTCAACCCTAAGAGAAACAAGGAATCTTTTGAATCTATGAAGCAAACATCATCAACATAGACAATTGTTATAATAAGCTCTCTAGTCTCTTTATTAATGAAGTAATACACACTAGCATTGGATTTGCATCACTTAAATCCTAGAGCTGACATTGACTTAGTTATAGTCTACCACTAAGATAAGCCAGCTTGCTTAAGACTATACAATGCTTTGTGGAGTTGCCAGACTTTTTCTCTTTGCCAGATAGCCTAAAATCTTCAGGCTGCTCCATGTAGATTTCCTCATCTAGATCACTATATGAGTAGGCAGTTTTTACATCAACACTATAGATATTCCAATCTTCAAGGGCAGTAATAGCCAGAAATGGGCATGCTGTCTCATAGTAGACAACTGGAGAGAATAACTCATCAAAGTCAACTCCTTTAACTTAAGAAAATCCTTTTGTAACAAGTCAAGATCTATAACAACTATCAGACTTAATGTTGAACACCCAGAAATTTTTAATTACTTTCCTTCTCTTAGAGAGGTCCACAATTTTATAAATATTTCTATCTTTGAGCAATTTCAGCTTCTCAAGACAAGACTCAAGCCACTTTTTTTGAATGTCAGCTAGTAATCTAGTGATATCTCCAAGGTTTTTGGAAATTGGACAAGACTCTACTGTATGTTGTGCTAAGAGAAAGCAAATTTTCTCTACTCTCTCTTCTCTTACAAGGTGTACTAAGTAACTAGTGATGGCTAGCTCAGCTGATTCATCTGTAGGAGATGGAGTGTTTATTCTACTCCCATTGTTATTAACAATGGTTAGGCATACATCTTCCCACTGATTATTATATAATATTTCATTTATCTCAATGATATTGTCAGATGAGTTGTATGAGTAATCAACTCCATTTATCCTAACTGTCCTAGGTAGTAGATTATCAGAAAAACATTATGTATCCTGATAAATCCTTTATAATTCCTAATGAGCATTTTCATGCCTATTATAAGCTATGTTAGAATCAGGAAATCTTCTTCTTGGCTGTTATAAAGGATTCCATAGAATATTGGTAGAATATTCTCCTTCTCTGAAGGGTATTTGAGTTTAACACTTAGATCTCCTCAATTCAGGATCTCCTTGTAGTGTTTGTAGAGCAGGTTGCAAAGGTTATTGAGAGCTAGGTGGTTACATCTCAATATCAGAGTCAACATTATCATCCTCTTCAATTATTACTGTAGGCTTTTTAAACCTTGGGATAAGTAGAGGAGATATAGACTTATAAGAAAGAGAAGGTAAAAAGAAATGAGTA
>Ga0157357_1000391_pt1 | contig 18962 bp, 29 predicted proteins | sample AttcapACBM1_FD_111485 | JGI IMG/M metagenome (GOLD analysis project Ga0157357, IMG submission 111485) | Fungus gardens microbial communities from leaf cutter ant in Botucatu, State of Sao Paulo, Brazil - Atta capiguara ACBM1 | ecosystem: Host-associated > Fungi > Mycelium > Unclassified ... | reverse complement strand
CTACATAACTACTATCCAAACACGGTCCTTTTCCTGTTCTTCTGTGAGTGACTCACGAACAACGAGCTCCTGGAAATTATCGTCTGTGATAAGCGTAATCCGCTCGTCCCAGAGATGGGCTTTGGTCAAGACAATGCGCTCTGTGATATTCACTCCAAAATATTCAAAAAGCGAGGCTACAGGTGACAATGTAAGAAGAGTATTAACACTGAACAGTTCCGAAAGGCTTGAGGGTACAAATGAGGTGCCTGGCTGCTCAGCTCCGGGAGTATAAACTGGTACTGGGGTGTCCTGAGTGATGTAAGCTGGATGACCAGGCTGCCAACCCCGAGACAAGTACTGTGCAGAGATGAGGGGAACGAGGGCAAGGAAAGGGAGAAGATGCATGGTAGTATGTGCCATGTACCAAGGATAGAACAGGTGGCGTGACCTTATTTATCTTGATTTCTGCCACTTGGCTGCCATTCCAATGCTATCTCTCCTCTGCTTCCTATCCTTCCTCCACCATGCTCTTGCAGCACCAGAAAACAGTGAGTCGAACACTGGTCCACCGCGTGTATATCATATCGCTGATCTTTTATCCGAAGCACCTTCCGCAGCGTCCTTCTATGTGCCGTCGATACCGGGCATTCACCAGGACCCAGATCGACCATTGACACTATATGCCGGCCATCTTTCCTCGGAGTACAATCTTACGCTGCTGAACTCAAATCAAGTTACCCCACATCTTTTCTTCATCCTCGTCAAAAACCGACGCACAGCAGACAAGGAGCGAATTGTCTTCTGGTTTAATGCAAGTCCCCCTTTGGTCAAAACATATCTTTCCTTACCTTACCAATCTCCTTCAGGGAGGACCTGGGTGCTCATCATTCGATGGTCTCATGATGGAGGTTGGCCCATGGCGAACAGATGGAAAAGGCGGATTCCAGGTCCAGGAAGGTGGATGGGAAGAGTATACCACGATGGTTTTTGGTCCGCTCACCTCTCCTCTTTTTCAAACGTGTAATTCATGACTTGGTGCAGTTGACCAACCTGCAGGCACAGGGTTCTCTTACACGAGCACAGACCGCTATGTCCACTTGATGGACGAAGTGATTATCTCCCGTCCTCGTGCTGCTTTACGGTCTCTCATCTCATGTAATTCAGGCACAGAAACAGTTCCTCCAGTTCCTCCAACAGTTCTATAGTGTGTTTCCCGAGTACAAACGGATGGATGTAGGCATTAAGATTTCTATTACTGATTGAATGTATTAACTCTTCTCAGACCTATTTTGCTGGTGAAAGTTTCGCTGGACAGTGGATACCTTATTTTGGTGTGTTGTCCTCTTTCCTAGCTATTAAAGCACAGTTCCATTTTTACTTGTCGACACAGCTGATGCCGCATTATCCTCCAACCTTGATGTTCCTCTGAAAGGAATCGCTATCGGCAATGGCTGGATAGACCCCAAAAATCAATACCCATCCTATCTTGACTACTCAGTCAAGATGGGTATCCTTCAGGAAAACTCAGTGGTACGTGGCGCGTTGTTGTTGGCTGTCACCGCCTACTACAACACCAGATCAATTTTTTCCATCCATGTTGATAAAAATAGCCTTGGAAGGAAGCCAAAAAAGCCACAGACAAATGTGTAGAGGCAATTGCAAGAGATCCCGATCTCATGGTGATTGACGAATGCCAGAATTTGCTCCAGGATGTCACAAAGGTCAGAGCAAGAAAGTGAGCCTATTCGAACCCGGATACTTTTTCTTTTAACCGTATGGCGCCATAGACTACACGGAAAAGACATGTGTGTCAATATTTATGACGTGCGGTTAGATGACGAGAGTCCTGCGTGTGGTATGAATTGGCCACCAGAAATCCGTAACGTTACAGATTACCTTGGCGTATGTTACTTTTCAGTGCGGCCAGGGAATTGCTAACATTTTGTAATGAAGCGGGAAGATGTCAAGGCCGCTGTTCATGCGAATGCTCGCCCAGGTAGCTGGGTTGAATGTCGAGGGGACGTCCATCATGCTTTTCAGGAGGCTAAAATAAAATCTTCGGCTACAATCCTCCCGCGAGTACTCGAGAAGGTACCCGCTTTATTATTTGCCGGAGATCAGGACATCATTTGCAATTATATCGGGCTAGAGGCCATGATCAAGGATATGACCTGGAATGGTGGCACTGGACTCGGTGTGCGTCTATCATGCTTCAGCAATTCTTTTTGCTGCTCATGCAAAGACTTAGACTGTGCAAACACAACCATGGAGTGTCAATGCTTCACCTGTAGGTACATGGGTTGAGTCCCGGAGCCTCATCTATGTCAAGGTGAGTTTCCTATCCAGCTGTACCTGTGCACAAACTGAGGTTGTCCCCGATATCTTTGCCTAGATTTTCAATGCCTCACATATGGCGCCGTTCGATGCCCCACATGCCACCCATGACATGATGCTCCGATTCATGAAAGTCAATTTCTCGTCTATCATTGATGGATCAGCAAGGATACCCAGTAGTATTGGGTCGCAATCGAAACCAGTCTTCATTGACAAAGAACAAGCAAGGCCTACCACCCCCGTCATCCCGCCTTTAAAGACACCAGAACAGAATAAAGCTATGTGGGAGGGTGAGTCAACGTCTTCTGTTTTAATTCATCTTGACTAATGATATCTTAAACACTAGCATACTACAATGCAGGATCTGCAGCTCTTGTCCTACTTCTCGTGTTCCTTGTCATTGGGACATACATTTGGTGCCGAACGCGCCGCAGACGTGTGCAGCTATCTTCCGATGGCACAGGAGAAAATGATGAGGAGAGCATACCACTTAATGGATTTGAGATGAATGGGCATGGACGGAAGAGTGATGAGGAGGAAAATGGAGATGTTATCAAGTCAAACAAAGGGAAAGAGAAGGCTGTGGTTTTTGATGTTGGAAGCGATGATGAAGATGTAGAGGAGTATAGACACAGAACATAAAAAGTTGGATGTTGTTCAGGAACCAGCCTCGTAATTCGAAAATATATGAGGTAAAAGAAATCATGACATTCCTCATGCAACAAGAGTACAACAAAGCAAATATACAACTTCATATGAAATGCATCAGATTATGTGTAGTGAACTGAGAATTGGAGACGACTGAAAATTTAGAGCAACGAAACTACCCAGAAACCTTTGATCACATCTTCAAAGATCATCGATAAAAGGATATGCTCGCACCAATACATGCTTGACAATCGACAGACCTCACCAAAGCCACCTGGTACACTATTGTCCGGAAATTACGAGGCAAATGGTATGTGAAGAGAGATAATCAGCAGAAGCATGACTTTTGAACCGGCATTTCGTCGTGGTCGTAGTAACCCATACAGTGACATTTAAATAGCCATGAAAAATCTTGACAGACCAACACACGCCATTGAAAACATATTCAAATACATTACAAGCAGCTAGAATATTTGAGTAAATGTTTTCATCATGGTTTCACCCAACCGTCAAGGCCCACTAGTGACATGTACGGAAGGTACAGGAATATGACGACGCAACCCAAAAGCCCTACAATGCCCAGCCAATCTACATACAAGCCCTCTATAAGAGAACGATGCCGAAAGACCTTGACGGGCACTGGAAAAACTTGCGGATCGCTTCATCTCGTGAGCGTCGAGATAAAACAACGCCTCGCTCCGCCAACCAGAAATATTAACGTCACTTTAGAAATCCATATGGATCTCTAAACGTCCTAGACAACACCACAAAGTGGCATTGAGAGCTAACGCTTCAAAAGGTTGGGTCCGGACACTTGAAAAAAGAAAAAACACGCGAGCCGGCCTTAAAAAGTGACGTCGGTCGGAGTTTCAACAAGAGTGACGCATTGCGTGACATGTGAATGGACCCCGGACGATTGGCGAGGAATGGCAAATCCGGAGTCCTACTTCATCTGATTACATAAGGATGCTGGGTAACATCAATCCTCAGTAAAAAAACCGCTCAATTCCTCGTCTGTCATGGTAAGATTCTTGTCTGTATTACGGGTATTTTTTTCATCGGCATATAGCCTCCACGTACACAACCAAAAATATATTTTCTTCAAGTCAAGACTCACAAACTGAGCATCCACTTGACACTTCCACCAACAGCAACTCTCGCAGAACTCAAACAAGAAGCGTACGACGCGCTTACTTCTAGTGTTGTGAAACCTGTGACGCGTTTCAAGGATTCAAGTAGTATGGATGAGGAGTTCAGTCCACACGTGAATACAGGATTGAATACAGGATTGCCACCAACAGAGGCAGACGTTGTTCCACATGTAATGAGCTTAGAAGACTTCGAGTTATGCAGGTCAATAAAGGAGAAAGGAAGAATGACTGGCGAATTTCAAGTCATTGATGCTAATAACGTAGAGCTCAAGCTGAGTGGCTTGTCTGGATGGGAGGTTCTATTTATACAATTCAGGGATAAGAAATCGGGTGAGTTAACTATCTTTTTACTCGCAAGGTGTTCCCGGATGTCATTGACAATTATGTGTTCCATTTTGTTCGAATATATCCGCTATCCATTCAACGTTTTTCGAGGTCATCTAGGCCTTCTCATGCCTGCTCAATTCACTTTGCCACCCATTGACGACGACGAAGAGGACACTATCGCACCCCAACGGTTGCCAGCTAGCGGAGGTCCCTCAAACATAAGCTTAGGCAAGCGCAAAGCTCGTGAATAAGATTGAGTGGAGTGTAGTACAACCTGATAATACATATTGTCTATGATTGTCGAATATTCACAGGATTTCGGGGTGTTTGCACTTTTTGCCATGCTTGAGTATTTAACGGTAGCAATGCAGCTGAAATACGTCGGCCTTCTTCTATTAGAAGATTGTATGTCGAACATGCATTTCGCTACAGGTTTTGTGAGCATGAGAGTTGACTATGATTGAAATTAGTTTACCGTATCCATGACGTCAAGCTGGATTCCCAGATTGGTCAGATACGAGCGTATGGCTGAAGGCGGTTGGATCAACGTTTTGCCTGTACCAAAAAGCAGAATTTCTGCGAAGAAGAAAGGTTAATGACAATGATGCATAAAACTTGTCAATACCTGGTCGAGGTATTATCGACTCAAAGAATTCAAAACGCTCAGTCTCCCAACCTTCCCACAATTTCTGCGGAACATCCCAAAGAAAAACATTTCCATCATGGAGTATACATGAAGAAGGCAGCACCAGTCCGTCCTCCAGCATGATGCCGTTCTCCGTGATAGAATTAATTTGCACTGGGGGAGGTATTTCATCTGCAAGGATATTTGTGAAGGAACGGTCCCGCCAAACCGATGATGTTCTTAATCCTCTGAGTAAGTCAATCCTAGCCAATACACGAGTAGTATGCCCACGACGAGGCTGGACAAATGCTCGGGACAGGAGCCGAATGGACATGACGGAGGCCATTGAATTGGGGTGCCCAAAATAGACTAGATATATACCCACGTGATCTTATTCCAGAAAACTTGGAAGGTTGTTGTGCAATACCACCATGGCCCCTGCTGCGGCTATAAATGAGCCTTTCTTACTTTCAAATTACTCTGTCACGCAAATCTCTTCGAAATCTAGCTCAAGGTCAAAAAACCGACTGCAACAAGCAAGCGTAAGTGCAAGTTATCAAAAACCAAGTAGCAGCTCGGATGGGTTTGTGAGTGTTGCTGCCCAGTCGGATGGGATTCATGTGGTGGACGTACGTGAAGCCCTGCTTCTCTGATATCTCCTCTACTTAATATTCAAATGACTCAAAAGATTGCCACTCTTCATCCGATCATTTCCCATACACTCGGTCCCTCTACTTTGTTTGCTTGTGCACCTTTGACCCAAAATCTACCCTCGAAATCAATCTACACTACCTTTGCCGTAATCTCGTCGTCTTCAGATCTCAATGTACAACATCAAGGAAAGACTATCTGGAAGTGGAGCGATAATCCTTCCAGCCTGTTGGCCGAAGGCTCTTGCTCGACTTCAAGAAGCCAACATCAAGCTGTTGTGGTGAGCTGAATCATGAATCCCTGGTCTCCGAGAGAATTTTCAGTAATCATAAGAGAATAGGTTCCGCATCTTGTTGCTGGACTGTATGATTGTGAAGGTCTCCCAGATAGGATCCTTGCCATTTCACCAGCAGGAGACATCTCTTTACTGACAACGGATTTGGAATTGAAGACAACGTACTCAGCTTTGCAAGAGGAGAGCACTGTCATTTTTGCATGTGCTTTCTCTTGGACAGTGTGTTCTTTCCTTGGGTCGCCATCCGAGGGTGCGGTCGTTGTCTTACTCCGGGAACGTGGAGCTTCGATTCAAATTGAGGTTTGTTGCATTGACACCAAAGATTCAATTGAATCTACGCTTACGCATGAAGTACCACTTGACGACATAGTATGTTTTTTTTTTCAAATAGCGGAGCACAGTTTTGATATCTTCGTCTAGGAAATTGTTGCAGCGTCATTCAGCCATACAGGAGTCCTGAACATCATCTGTATGGACACGTCCTTCTATGTCATAATACAATTCTCATTCTCAAATAGCGTCTGTGGGTTCATGGTACACATTTTCGCTCACCCCTGCTTCTATTAGCACTATCTCCTTACCACTGCATATCAGCAACCTATTATTCGTTTCTGCTCCATTCCAAGCCTCATCCATTAAAAAGTCTCAGTCTCAGAACAAAGCAATATCACCAACTAACACACCTTCTCTTCTTGCACTGACCTCCGCACATGTTCTTCTCGCTTCCCGGACTCTCCAAAACGAGATTGCACTTCTTTTATGGGACACCCAATATTCTGTCCTCCTTGCTTCTCATCTCCTTCCGCTCCCATCGTCGCTTGTAGCACAGAGCTCTCCTATAGCTGTCTCCCTGCTATCGCCTGATACAGTGAGGACGCAGGCAGGGAACCAGCAAGCCGTCCTCGTGATATCCCAGTCGACATCTGAAGCCGATGGGAAAACACCAAACAAATCCAGCATCTATGTCGTACCATACAGCGTCCCTGCTAGGTCAACGCTTGCAAATGTCATGAGTCATACCAATGCAGGTTCCAGATGGCTTGCAAAATCTGAGAATGGAGGAGAGGGTAAGATCGCTGTACCGCAGGATGCTACTAAGGCAAAATTAATCGTGGACATGCGGGCTGCTGTTGGACAGAACAGACCACAAGCTGCGAATGCTTTGCTTAAGGAATGGGAAGAGAAAGAGCGAGAAAGGCTGGCGAATGAATCGGCGGTTAGTGGCTTTCTTGTTCAATATCAGGAACATTGACCGACTTTTGTTGCCAATAGGTCATATTTGATTATAATTTCGTTCAAGATATTTTGAGAGTCGTTATTCAACCTCAAAAGTCTCCCAGCACGCTTTATCCATCTGAAGTGGTTCTACATGTGATCGAGCAAGGTGTGGTGCGCAGCTCGATGCTCAGCGGTGGTATTCTGTCTCCCTTACGCCTGAGGAATGACTGGGTATGTCTGTTCAAAACCAGGTCTCCTGCTTTCACCAAGACTCAGAGTTCTATTCAGCCATCAATAGATCTTGCTCTTCGACACGTTCCTGACCTCTCGGAAAACGAGCTCATTGAAACACTGAATATTGTTGTCAACTCCAATTCAATCCAGTCCGTGACAACCGACCCAAGCGCGATGCAGGTCGACTCAGCGTCATTAGATCAAGTCCCCTCGCTTTCAGTATATCTTGCGTCCATGCTTAAATATAATCAATTCACAAGCTCCCAGCTCATCATCGCTCTTCGCCATCATTTGCGGTCAGCTGAGGCTGTAACTTTAGTAACACAGCTTTTGAACACTTGGTTGAAGAAGGTACAATCGCAAGAAGTGAAGCTGATGCCGAGCAAGCACGACGTCGCCAAAAACGAACATGGGGTATTTGTCCCCAAGAAGGATATGACGAGGTCAAAACTAGTGCAGGATTTGCCATCCACCACTCAGGTAAGTGATTTCATCCTTCTTTGATTTGACTACTTCCTCACGGTTCTCAGATTTTGGATTTCCTTCAGTCACTCCTGGATGCTTCTTTCCTTGACTTGATCCAGCATCCACCTGCACACAAGATGCTTGAAAGTCTCAAAGCGAACATCGAGTCTGAAATCTTGAAAATCTCTCGGACTGAGCAACTTGGAGGATTTGTTGAAGGATTTGCAAAAGTTCATGCAGCAGCTGTCAGGAAAGCTGAAATGAGGAAGGCTGGGTATGCTGTGCCTGATGAGGGTTCAAAGAGGGATTGGAGGCAGCGTAGGAAAGAGGCACGTGAACGGGTTGAAGTAACGATAGGGGTATATCAGTTGGAGGAGCTCAAACTTTGAATTATCCAAATCTCTTAGCGCTGATTCCATTCGGCATTGTATACACGTCTTAACAAGTAACCTTAGATGCCAGCTTTTCAGGTAGCAGTTCTTACAGGTCTGTTTTCGAATACAGGCCTTTGAAGACTATGATTTGATGATTCTAATCTAATCCCTATCAGTCAGCGATACGGCCTCGAAAGACGCGTCTGCAGATCTGTCGGGCCCGACTATCATCGATATTCTTGAAACGCGCGATAGATATCAGCTTGCAAGCAAGGATGGGTTTCAGGACAAGTTTTACAGAATCGTGCCTGATGACGTCGATCAGATTCAGAACGTTGTCAAAAACTGGATCGATGGCGAAGATCGCGTAGATTGGGTGATAACGACCGGTGGAACTGGGTTTGGTGTCAGAGATTTGACTCCTGAGGTAGGTTTCCAGCAAAGTAAACCTGAGGATGCTATTCTTCATATAGGCCATAAAACCTTTGCTCGATCGAGAAGCACCAGGACTCGTTCATCTTGCACTCTCATCATCGCTTCAACACACTCGACTAGCTGCCCTCTCTAGACCGATTGCAGGTACCAGGAAGAATACGCTCATAATCACGCTCCCTGGTAGCGTGAAGGCTGTCAGGGAGATCCTTGCAACACTCTTCGCTCAGGATGTCATTGACCATGCTCTGGAGCTCATCAGAGGGGATACTGGAAGCAATCGTCACACGAAATTGGCAGAGTCTGCAGGTCGGCAAGCATCGTCTGAACATGATTGTCACCAGCATCATCACCACAATGCCCATGACCATGGTCACCAGATTCCTAAACCTAGGTCTAGTGATCCTTCTGCTTCTGGTAAGCTTTAGTCTGAAATTCCGCAAGGCAGACTAGGTGTTGATTTACTTCACACTTGTAGTTTCAACGAGGAATCGCCACTCACCCTATCCCTTAATCTCCTTTGAGGTTGCCATGCAATTGATCGACCATATCATTCAACCTCTTGAAACGCACAAGGTCGCGGTATGGATTTTTTTGACCCTGTCATGATTGACGATCCCTCTTAAGGCATACAGGTTAATCCTGATCTTCGTAATCATATTCTCGCTGAGGACGTTTATGCTCCCCAAAATGTTCCCCCTAGAGCTACTACGAGTGTAGATGGTTATGCTTTGCGCTGTGAGTCTACATACAATAACACCTCGTGAGCAGAAATCTTAGCATTTTCGTCACTAGCAACGGACCCTCCCGCGGTCTACAAGGTCGTTAGCTCGAGAAATCATCTGACAGACCAACCGTTGCCAACAGGCAGCATCTGCCGTATCAACACAGGTGGCCCACTACCTGATGGTGCTGACGCCGTTATCATGGTTGAAGATACAAGATTGGTGTCCACTTTCGATGCCACTCACGGAGACCTTGAAAGCGAAGAACAAGAAGTTGAGACTCTCGCGCACATGTCTCCCGCAGAAAATGTCAGGGCTCCTGGATCGGATGTGCACAAGGGCGAATTAGTAATGCAGAAAGGGGAGCGCATACTCGGAAATGGTGGTGAAATTGGCACCCTGGCATTTGTGGGACGGAAAGAGGTGTCTGTGTACAAGAAGCCGATCATCGGTATTCTGAGTACAGGAAACGAGATAATTGATCTGCATGGTCCAGTATCGGCGAGACAAAAAGAGGATGGGTGGGGAGGTATTTTTGATACCAATAGACCTTCACTTCAAGCCGCGATGGAAAATTTGGGGTACACAGTAATTGACCTAGGAATTGTACCAGATACGTAGGTGGTTGAGTGGGTTTCCTATGCATATCGAGCTAACTATATTGGCAGTGTTGATGCACATGTCGATGCTATACGAAAAGGGATTGAAAATGCTGATATCTTAATTACGACAGGCGGGACCTCCATGGGATCCACAGACTTGCTGAAACCTGTCATTGAGAGACAGTTCAAAGGCACCATCCATTTCGGAAGGGTTGCCATCAAGCCAGGAAAGCCAACAACGTTTGCAACCATCCCAGCAACAAGAGCTGAAAAACCGCTGTTTGCACTTCCTGGAAATCCAGCCTCGGCCCTTGTGACATTCCATATCTTCGTCATACCTGCTCTTCGAAAATTAGCTGGCTGGTCTTCAGATCTATGCCAGTTGCCAAGAGTAACGGCGGAGGTAGGTAGTCAGCTGAACACACTTCTCATCGTTATTGACATGAAAGCCCAGCTACAATCTGACATGCCGTTAGACTCCCGAACTGAATTCCACCGCGCAGTAATCAGAGCTGAACGAGATGGATTGAAGACGTATTCGACAGGCAGTCAGCGATCTAGTCGCATTGCAAGTTTGAGCAGTGCAAATGGCTTTGTCATCTTGCCTCCTAAAATAGGCAGTGGACCATCAAAGCTCGAGACTGGGACGAAAGTAGAAGTAGTGGTCATTGGGGAGATCCAACCATCATAGTTTCCTCCTTTTGGTAGCTTTCGCCTCCTGTGGCCAATGGGATGAGATGCATAGATAAACTAGTAGACCAGATGGCTTACCAAAAGTACGATTTCTTCTTCTAATACCCGAACATCGTTTTCGAGGCGTTCTCGTTGTTTTTTCAGGAGCTGCAAACGACGCGCCTCCATTTTTTGAGTTCCATGTAAATTTGGTTGTGCATGTGCATGCTCCAGCTATTGGTGTCAATCAACGTCCTGAGCGGAGTGTAATCACGAAGGGTCAGTTACCTTGGATTTTAGGAGGGCTTCCTTCTTCTCGAGTGTCCTTAGTCCATCCTCGGCCCGCTCCATGAATTCGATGATGGTGGGTTCAACTTCATCGGCAAGGTCAGCCTTGAATTTCCTGATGGTGTCTTCATTGACAAGTAAGAAGACCTGAAAAGGGGGGTTAACGGAGCACTAGATCAATCAAGTGGTCTTGACGTGCTCTTTCGTTTTTCAGAATTTTCATCATCCTTGGGTGGTCTCGAGTGCCATTTCTCAGGAGTTTCTGTGCCTCACGTATCTGAGTATCTGAGTCAGAGCTGTTAACAGAGTTCGAGGTGGAGATAATCAACACCTCTTCACAGCAATCTTCTATAGCTGCCACACACTCTTCCAGATCGGGAGGACACAGTGTCATGGCATCTGTCCTGTATATAGATGGCCCTGAAGTGAAGACAGAATCTCGAGCTTTGAGGTTGGCTCTTGACAGACGGGACATAGTGAGTAATTGGAAGACATACCCATACCCCTGGATCAATCATCACGTGATCACAACTACAATTGAGCTGTCACGAAAATTCCCAGTATTTCCCGAAATGGACGAGGTGACCCCGGCCTGTGCAGTCCTCCTTCCGTATAACCCCTGTGTTAGCCATGAGCACATTCCAACCTGGAACACGGTCTAGCAAGGAATATGTCGATCCCACTTCTATGCCCTCAAACGTTCCCAAGGTCGCTGAACTCGGCGTTACGAGTGCACCCCTCAAGAGCGCTGCCTTCTTCATTGGTGCTTACTGCAAGGAGTTTAATGGTGTGTGTGTGCATGCCAGATGACTTGTTCTTGTCTTCTGCTGAGACGTATAGTCGAACTAACAAATTATCTCATACAGAGGACTTTATGCTTTGCAAGAATGAGAATCGTGACCCGGCGCATTGTCTAAAGGAGGGACGAAGAGTCACGAGATGTGCGACCGATCTGTGAGTGCTTCACAAAGCGTGGCGGGATCGTCACGGTTATCTATTGCGATTAGGATCAACAAGATGAGGGAAAACTGCTCGCAGCAATTCGAGGCTCACTGGAACTGTCTGGAGCGGAACAACCAGGTAAAATCTGCGGCTGTGATGTTCCTCGCAGTACGCTCAAAAGCTTCCATAGGAATATTACCATTGCCGTAAGCCAGAGCGGGCTCTGAATGCTTGCGTATTTGAAAAGCTCGTATGTCCTCCCAGGTTTCACTCTTCTCCAGGCTGAGCACGTTCCATTGGCAGGGTCTTACGAAAACCATTCCCGGTTCACTAGCAGGCCAGAAACCCATTCACGAAGTGGAGAACCCGATCTTCAAGTCTACGCAGAAGTAGATCACCACCACCTTGCATCCAATCGTTTGAGGAATGGATACCTAATTCCTAAGCATAGTAATTACTGGATTCTTCCTTATGTTATTAGTACCGCAGGGTTTCTGTTATCGAATTGGGTCAGCCTAAACAACCACTAACTGTGTCAAAGGAGTTCAATAATCGTAAGAGAATTTATGCCTTGTCACGATAGAGTGTCAGTGCAACTAAATGTTCTTCTTTCGCATCCTCCGACTTCCTCTTCGTAGTTGCCGACTCCACAGCCTTTCCCTCCGCTATTTAACATCTTCCGCGAGTCCACAACATTCTATCTATGTTTCTAGATCTACGAATCCATATTTCAACTTGACTTTCGAAGACTGGTTGGTCTGGATCATATTTATCTGGAGGCTCCAGATGATGACCAGGGCTCAACAGGTTATTCCGACATAAGAACCCGAATGAACCTCTACTGCTTATATACCGTGATGACCCGTGTGTAGTCATCGGAAGAAATCAAAATCCATGGAAAGAAGTTAACTTCGACGCCCTGAAAGCCCGTCCCGGTGTCCCATTCATCCGGAGACGAAGCGGCGGAGGAACAGTCTATCACGTATGGTCTTGTACCTTAAGTTTCAAAGACCACTCGTAGTTTAGGCGGCTACATTCACTAGGACCTGGGAAACACCAACTTTTCAATACATCTTCCCCGGCAGTCTTTCGATCGACACGTCACCGCACGGGTCATACTTCACGCAGTGCGCTCCATGGGTATTGATGCTTGTATCAACGAACGGAATGACATCTGTATGGGAAAGGACAAGATGAGTCTTCTTGGTCTTGGGTCTCTTCTCCGACCTGACCTGTACTCACATTTCAGGATCCGCGTACAAAATCGTCAATACGCGAACATATCATCATGGAACGATGCTCATCTCCACATGTCTGAATGACCTAGGTGATATCTTACGAGTCAACAAGGTGAAAATTGGTTTGTTCTTCCAGAAGTCGACATTGCGATTAAAATTTCGGGAAACCAGGAGACGATGATAACAAAGGGCGTCGCTTCAGTTCGCTCGCCGGTTTGTAACATCCAACAATCATATATGAACGTGAATCATGCGTCCTTTGCTGCCGCTGTTGTCAGCGAGTTCCGGAAGGAATACAAGATCAGTGAGGAAGTAAGCATTGCCATTTTCCACATCCAAAATCGACTTTTAGCTTATCTGCAGGTTGTAGAAATCGATGAGTCGGACAGTCTTTTATCAATTGACTATATCAAGAATGGAATGAATGAACTCCCGGTAGGTTCAGACGAGTTCACATACGTGCTGTCCGTGCCGTTTTGGAGACGAGTTGACTGGCTGTTCAGAGTTGGAATTGGGCATATGGTCAAACGCCTGAGTTCACATATACTGTTCATAACACATTTTCATGGGGCACAGTTGTAAGTTTTCTGGCCTCGCTCCAATTGTTCTCCTTTCGTGTTCTAATGGACGTTTCAATGCTGGTAGTCGGCCAAGATAGTCTCAAAGCACGGCCTTATACTCTCATGTACTTTGAACGTTGTTGAACCTCGTCTCTCGACCGAGGATACAGTAGGCGTGTTTCGACTTGCTAAAACCATCGAAGGGCAACGTTATGGCTTCGTCGATGACATTCTAGTGACGGCCTCCACCACAGGTGAGGCTGCATTAAATGTGTGGTCTTGGCTCAAGACTGTCATGTGCTAATAATATAACACCTTATCATGGCGAGGCCTTTGCCCATACACTGGTGCTGCGAATTCCGGAAACATCATTTACCTCAAACGCTTGTATCATCATAGCAAGACACGTTCATGGAATCTAACACTTCAACTTCGATGACGAATCCCGCAGAGCACAACCAATACGCCAATAATCTTATTATCTGATACGTTACCTACCTTTCAGGATCTATTGATGAGATTGAACTTCATGAGCCAGCCCAGAACTCATCCACATTTGAGTCCTTGCTGGGACGAAATCTAGAATTAATATAAGGGTGAAAGGAAGGAATCAGATGCATTTCTCTATCAAGTGCGTTGTGTATAGTGAACACTGTTCGTTGCAAACTGTTCAGGAATGACTGGGTTATCCTATATGAGAGAAAATCTAGTGAGCTTCTATCAACAGGTGAAGCAATATGTACAGGCGTACCGTTTGCCCTCGTTTGTGCCCAGTCAGTCGTTCATCCCGCTGCATCATCATCTCGTCCCACCTATCGATGTTGTATCGAGGGGGCTACATCAAAAAAAATATTCAGCGTATTTTATACCAGAATTAGGAAAATGAGAGGTTACCTTGCCTTGGTTTTGGAATCGTGTCGAAACATTGAGCAGTGTTCCGGCAGCTCCGAACATGGCGGTTAAGAGACCTGGGGAACAACAGAGCATTCACAACAATACCATGTCAAGATATAAAGCATACCAAAAGGAATGAGAGCTTCCCAAGGGACCGGCATATTGTTGTACACACTAACGAACTTAGAACTTAGAACTTAGGTCCCCCCATTATGTTTACATCCATTTCACAAAACCTTCAGAACCATCAAATTACCAAACAAAAAAACAGCAGAGGTATTTCCCTGAGGTATTTCCTGAGCACACAATGGAGGAAAATAAGAAGATACCAGATTGATTTGCGAAACGACAAATCGTTCATGCCTGGTTAGGCTCTCTGTGGAAATTGACCGTCAGATGTTCCCTGGGAACACGAGTAACAAATTAGGGAACCGCAAAACCAGTGGAACTTCTAGGTTCGATTCAATTAATCGAACACACGAAACCTGATTGGAACATTGAGTACAGCTCTGACAAAGTATTCCCCAGTTACCCCAAAGAACCCTTTTTGATTAAGAGGAGGTTCCTAGTTACACTCAGGTCTGATCGATGATCAGACTGGCTAAGGGTGAACACTACAGCTAATTAATGAGTGAGGTAGCCTTCCGGATTATTTGAAGGAGAAAGCGAAACTCAGGTTTTTGTATCGAGAATAATAAGTTGTGTTCAAGTACAAACGGTGCTAGATATAACAAGGCAAGTGAATCCTCGAGAAAGCGGAAGGGCTGAGATGTGGAGAATGAATGTGGAGGCACTGATGTGTGAACTCTACTCTTTATATATAGCACCATTTCTGCAGTACAGTATGAGTGTCATGCGGGGCAGAACACGAACAGCGAATATTGACGCTCCGGAGCTCTCACCATACGGTACTCAATTGAAATTACCGAGGAATTGCACGCCAGTGAAACATTACATGCTGGAGATACTGGAGCCAGTTGAGATCGTGCAATGCTCGATAGGCCTTTACAAAGAGATAATACATGACCCGAAGATATTGGAGTTCTAACTTGGGCAGACCAGATTCCACGCATTTGGCTCTTACCGATGACCAATCTCAGTCTATGTACGGGTTGAATGGCGGACAGATGGAATTTTGTGTGTTGGAGCTACTCTTGCGACACGATGTCTAACGGGCCCTGTGATTTGCACAGCTGTCGGTGGTGATAGCGATACGCGACGGCGTTTTGAGATTAATTCTTCACTTTCAAAGGAGGAACCGGCAGATGGTAGCTCATTCTCAGGCTCAGGAGAGTTAAGTTCCTCTGGTTTTCGGCTCGACGCATAATGTTTCGAAAGTATGGGGCGGCTCTGACTTACCAGTGGACGTTTGGTAGGTAATTTGCCACTGCGAGTCATCCTGGTGGTGCCGCGGACCATCGCATAAGAGCTGCGGACGCGTGTGTTGGTGGTGGTAGAAGCTGGCTGCAGCACTCCCTTGCGGCCGACAAAGGTCGAAGGAGCGTCCTTGGAGATATGGGATTCGGTGGAAGGCGGGTATAACGAGGATCCTCCGTCCACTGTTGTCAGAGTGCTTATACTTGGGAGACTTAAAGGCGAGATTTCGCTCGATTGAGGAGGACTTAGTGACGTGAGGATACGGAGGGGTGCATCAGGAGTACGAAGGGTGATGTTGAATTCATCCTCCGACTCATATCCATCTGCATCACCGTATGCAGACTCATCCAATGCGCTATTATTGTCAACGTCTATGACAGATATTGCAATGTTCTGAGACTCTTCTAGCTGAACTTCATGACTTCTGATATCGTTGCTCTCGTGATCTACATGACTGGGACGACTCGAGTCGTCATGTAGCAGTGGAAACGACTGGCGAAAATCCCGTTGAGCGGGTTCTCCAGGAATAGAAGGATACGGAGAGGTCGTTGCAGGTTCAGGCATTGCAGATTTAGGCATCACAACCGCGGTCTGTGCCTGCTTGAAGAGGGGTGTGGGCGGATAAGCTGACGGAAAAGCTGGGTATTGCTGCCATTCATCCACTTGGGGTGGTCCATCAATTTGTGTGACGTCTTTTGTGGTCAATTCATCAGAAGAGGTGCCTGCTTTTTTGCCTGTAGGTTGAACCTGAGGCGTACGTCAAAAAATATACAGCTAAGGGCATGAAGCAGTTGAACACTCACTAGTGTTTTTTCCTGCTCTGACGACAGTCTAGATGCTGGTTGTTGGGACTCCGGAGCTAAGTCTGCCGTTGCTCCCATGGGCCTTGAAGTACTGACATGGTTGGTTGGGGGTCGGACTTTTACCTTGGAAGTAGAGGACACGGAGGGTGATGATGTGCCCACCTCAGTGTCCAAGCATTCTGACACTGTGCCAAATTTCCATTTCCACGATCTCAATACCCAGGCAAACGGCAAAGCAGCCAGTCCGAAAACGATGTCTCCGACAACTTGCAAGAAGTCAAGTAACTGATCGATCGTTGACGTATACGGTTTGAGGAAAGGACGAATCATATGAAGGTATATGGGTTCTGCCCCCTTCGTCGCGACATCAGTGCAGACTTGATTGATGAATTCGCGTAACTCACTCGGGCACGGGTCATGATCAAGAACAACAAAGCAAGGGACTTGAATTCGTCATAAAATGGAATGAAAAGACTGATAATTGCCTCAGCGAATCGTTCATAGATTATGAAGCAAGACTAATGCGTTAAGTCAGCACGATACCCAGTGACCTACACAATTTGTGCCTACCCAGACGATCCAGACCGCTAAGCAACCTTTCATGTCACGTTTTCGTTGCGACATAGCTCGTAAATTCGGCTTTCCTTTGTTTGAGACTGAAGGCGGAGGGAGTTTCAGAATTTTGTATGAATCATAAACATTGAAGAAAACCATTGCGAAGCGGAAAACGCGAACAAAGACTGCCATGGCGAGAAGGATGGTAAGGCCGTTCTGAGGTAGTGGGAGTGGATAGCTTGTTCGAGGTAACTGAATTTCTAGTAGCCGGGTCGTGTACACGCGTAATAAGCACGAAAACTACGGACTCTGCAGACCTGAGTCAATGATCGTAAGCCATGAGCAAAACTAGCAGTTCAATATAAATGTATTATGTAATCGTGCTGCATTTCTCACTGACTATCGCCTCCTCGCCATGCCCAGAATAAGGACTACTAGGACTAAGCAACCGCCTGAGGGCTTCGAGGACATCGAGAATGTAAGCACAAACCAATATTCTGTCTTTACTCTCAACCTGCCGCAGATTCTCGATGACTACGCAAAGAAAATGCGAGACGCAGAGAACGAATCGCATGAAGGCAAACGCAAAGCTGAATCTCTCTGGCCTATCATGCGCATTTCACATGGACGATCACGTTACATATACGAACTCTACTACAAACGCGAAGCAATATCTAGAGAGCTTTATGACTGGTTGCTGAAGGAGGGTTATGCTGACGCCAAGTAAGTGTAACGAACCTGTTTCTTTTGTCTGACATATTTCGTCCACAGCCTCATAGCTAAATGGAAGAAAGCGGGTTACGAAAAACTCTGTTGCCTCCGCTGTATACAAACAAGGGTACATCTCCTCAGATTTGCCAGCTTGCTGTGTAGTATTTGACTTTATCTGTAGGATATGAATTATCAAGGATCCACATGCATCTGTCGAGTACCCAAGGGACAGGTGAGGGAAGGAACTATCGTTGAATGTGTGCACTGTGGTGCGTAACTTGCAGAATAGGTCTTCTTGATCAATGACCACCGTCAGGTTGTCGTGGCTGTAGCTCTGATTCTTAGCGGGACAAAGGAACTCACACGGTTTGACAAATATTTATAGTAAGAACTGGATAGCTGAAGTCACTTGAGATGAGCTCCAACTTGGACTGCTCCTTCGATTTGAATGCTAGCGAGCGCAGTTAATTGGGTCAAATGCCATGATTCTAGTGGGGTCGAATGTTTATCACGCGAGAAACCAGAAATCTCAAGTACTTTCGCTCCTTGATTCAAGCACTCCCAACATCACCTCAATTTCTGCGTGTATACCCTTCCCAGTCGCGTCATGTGTTCAGAAAGAATGCTCCCTGACTGGACTGGACTAGAGCTGAGAAAAATGTTATTCTAGCAGTGCTAGGTGCCACGTGTTGCCTGTGCCCTGCACAGGCTTGCAGTAATGAACTGCTCTGGTACTGCTCTGGTTTGACGCTAGCTTAAGTCACTTCCGCTGGTGGGAATTGCTCCCCCGTCAGCTTGGTTAATATATTACCGTTCCTCAAGGGAAATGGCACTCTAAAGAGAAGAGCAGCACACATTT
>Ga0157357_1000389_pt1 | contig 19083 bp, 20 predicted proteins | sample AttcapACBM1_FD_111485 | JGI IMG/M metagenome (GOLD analysis project Ga0157357, IMG submission 111485) | Fungus gardens microbial communities from leaf cutter ant in Botucatu, State of Sao Paulo, Brazil - Atta capiguara ACBM1 | ecosystem: Host-associated > Fungi > Mycelium > Unclassified ... | reverse complement strand
GCTCTAGACTAGTAGTCTATGCTATACTATCATTAACCTACTTTAAATAACCATATGTATAATATGCTATATAACATCATTTCTTTCAGAATCTTCTACCACTTTCCATTATGATACATGATTGTGTGACAGTGACCTGTGACATCATGCTAAACCCTAACCCTGGATCCAAAAATAGAAACTAAATCAAAATGAAAAATAAAATAAAATAAAACTAAGTCTAACTTCTGTAATTCTGACAGTATGGTGGACTTATAGATGACATATGTAGTTTAGGGTAGGACTTGTACTAGTAGTATATATAGTATAGAAATATATTAGAGACTTCTTGTTGAGTTCTCTTGTGATCCCATAAGACTTTTACTCCTATAAGACTACTTAATACACTATTAATTGTTTTGATTAGTGGTTTCCACAACACAATCCAGCTCAATAATGTTCATTTAAGGGGTTTACTATCTACTAAGCAAGCTTAGCTACAGAAAATTTTATACTAGGATGTAAGCTAATCATTAAATATATCAGAGATCCAACCAATTACTGGTACTTTTGATGAAAACTGGAGCTATTCTGCTTCTATGGAATTTATATTAGTTGCATGATGAGCTAGTTTTGCAATAACTTCTTGTTCTCTTCAAATGTGAGTTGCACTGCTTATCATTAGGTTTAAATATATAGTACAATAGCAGTGGAGTACTTATATCATAGACCAACTTCCAGAATATTTGAGACATCTACTTTTTGATCTTTGGTTAGGACTTTAACAATACCTGGGTATACTCCCACATCTATGCTTATTCATGCATGGATCAGCCTTTTATGTTTTATCTCCCAGCAACTTATCATCTAAACTTTTGGTTGTTCAATATTCTAGAAACCATCTATATAATGTTTTCTTAGTTATTTTCTATACAACTATTCTCTAGCTACAGTTCCAGCTACAGACTTAATATTTAAGACAAAGTAGATACTTTGTAATATTTAGTCTAGAAATTGACTAAAATCCAGCTAAGATTTGACTAAGAATCCATCCAGAATCTTCTAACATCTTCTACCACTTTTCTAACTAAGATATCAGTTAGTTCTTTCTGATATCTCATTATCTGAAATTATAACTATGTAATAAACATTGGACACAACATATAAGTTAAGGCCAAGGTTGTTATCCAAGATCATATCAGCTATCTGTAGATAAGTCTTCAAGCTTGATCCACAATCCAGATACCTTGTCCAATCTCATATCTGTTCCTAGATAAGTTTCCATACTTGATCCAACCCTCTTCTTATGTAACTGATTATGAATATTTACTTGAAGTGAGTTCCACCCATTCTAACAGCATCTTGAAAACTTGTTGGGTTAGTTGCTATGTTAGAGCACACTAGAACTTTTTCCAAGTACTTAGATTAGTCTAAAAATTTTTTCAATCTCTGTGATTGCAACTTATATACATTCCAAGAAACTTTTTGGTCTTTCTAAGATTATGGCCTTCCTATTTTGTTATGAGTTTTTGCTTCAATTATCAACTCTAAGAGGAGTGGGGAATTTTTTAAGCTCATAAAGCAGACATTATTGACATAAATGGTTGTTATAACAAGCTTTCTAGTCTTTTTATCTATGAAGTAGTATATATTAGCATTAGATTTACATTACTTAAATTCTAGGACTGACATTAACTTAGTTATAGTCTACCACCAAGATAAGCCAGCTTGCTTAAGGTATAATGCTTTGTAGAGTTGTTAGACTTTCTTTTTTTTTGGTTAGAGAATCTGAAATCTTTAGGCTGCTTCATATAGATTTCCTCATCCAGATCACTATATAAGTAAGTAGTTTTTACATCAATGCTATGGATATCTCAATCTTTAAGAGCAGTAGCAGCCAGAAATAGACATGCTATCTTATAGCAGACAACTAGAGAGAATAATTTGTCAAAGTTAATTTCTTTGACCTAAGAAAATCTTTTTTGTAACAAGTTAAGATTTATAATGACTATTAGACTTAATGTTGAATACCCAAAAATTTTCAATTATTTTCCATCCCTTAGAAAGATTCACAACTTCATAGGTATTTGTCTTTGAGCAATTTAAGACAGGACTCAAGCTACTTTTTTTGAATGTCAACTAGCAGTTTAGTAACATTTTCAAGGTTCTTGGGAATTGAACAAGACTCTGCTATATATTGTGCTAAGAGAAAGTGAATTTTCTCTACTCTTTCTTCTTTTGTAATACATGCTAAGTAGCTAGTGATAGTTGGCTTAGCTGATTTAGTAAAGTATCCATTCTATCTCTATTATTATCAATAATGATTGAATGTTGGCCTTTTTACTGAATATTATATGAGATCCCATTTATTTCAACAATGTTATCACATGATGTTAGAGTGATTCTCACTCACTCAAGATATCATATGAAAGATGAGATGGAAGGTGTAAATTAGTGGATATGAAGTGGAAATGACTTGGAAGTGGTGTTATGCAGATAATAACCTTAGCTTCAACAGAAAACATTGCACCTAGCTTAAGCTTGTCACATGGTCATATTTCAGAAGAGAAAGATTTGGAAAAAACTTAGGATGAGTGTGGCACAAATTCAAGTTAAGTATCAAACTAAAGAACTACATGTGGTGGCTATTATTCTTAAATACAAGAAGTCTTGTCTAATAATACTACTACATATACTTTAGGTTGTTAAGCACTATGAAATTATTGTTTGGAACTCCATGGGATTGATGAGGAATGGAGAAGTTTTAGTCCTCAAGTTGATGGATGATTGGAATGGAGCATGATTTGTACTAAAAGAAGGTTATCACAAACTTCCTTCAGCTTGTATCTCCACAACCAGTAGACCAATTTTCACAAACTAAGTTGTGCTGGAAAGCCCCAAATGAAGGTTATATACACATATGTGGGATGTACAAAAGCAACAACAAACAACTGAGATATCAGACCATCAGTAACTGTAAAAGTTTTATTGGCTATTATCTCATGAGTGGCTAAACAGATTCATATGATTGAACTTGCATTGGAAAGTGCTTATCAAATGATTTCTAATAATATATTATACATCATATGGAGATCAGTATTCATATAGATACAAGCATATCAATGTAGTAACATAATTAGTTACCTTTTAAAATTAGCCTGACATTTGCTATGATAGATGACAGCCTCACTAGGTACAAGTGTTGATCATGTGATGAAAATAGCTTGTGCATAGACCATCACTATTTTGTATAAACATTTCTATATCTGAGGATTAGACCTCAGACTTAACAACATCATTTATTATCAGTTTTCATCAATAATCATCAAATAATCATCCTTCATTATCATTGACATCTGTATTAATCTTAATCATCATTGTCATCATTATTGAACTTCTGAATCACTCCTAAACCTCTGAGAGTGTACCTAAGGTTCAGATATCACAAATAAGTGAGTAGTTCATTTTGTGATAAGGGTGAAAGGGTGCAGATGTCAGATGTGGTTGGATGGTATGTGATACATGAGTTATATAGATAATCAACTCTATTTATCCTGAGTAGTAGATTATCAGAGAATTTTTGTGTATTCTGATGTATTCTCCATAATTCCTGACAGGCATTTTCATGTTTATTGTATGCCATATTGGAGTTGGAAAACCTCCCCTTGGTTGTCATAAAGGATTATACAGAATATTGATAGAATACTCTTGTTCTCCATAGATTTCCTTCTCTAAAGGGTATCTGAGTTTGACACTTAGGTCTCCTCAATTTAGGACCTTCTTGCAGTGTCTGCAAAGCAGGTCATGAGGGTTGTTGAGAGCTAGGAGGTCATATTTCAACATCAGAGTTAACATCATCAACCTTTTTAACCTCTACTGTGGGCTTTTTAGACACTGGAGGAGGTGAGGGAGATGAAGACTTATGTTATAGATCTATCCAACTACATCACAGATAATACTCTCCAAACATCTGATCTGCTCAAAACATCTGTGGAAGAGGGTATCTTTTCTTTTCTACTTATCTGGTTTCTTTTCATGTTCAGTCACTCCATTACTGATTACATGGTTCCTCATGATCTCCATAGAACTCTGTACTCAATTTCCAAGGACTTTAGTATACCCAGAGTAGTTATCTATCTTCTCCAATCTTTGGATAGTTTTGGTACTAATATTTAAGACACATAGATACTCTATAGTTTTTTTAGCTTGAAAATCAACCAGTGTAGTGCACTGTTCTGAGTGCCCATGCTCAGAAATCCAACTTCCTTCATGTTCCACTTCCTGGTGAGGCAGTAGTTAGTATAACAACTATTATCCCTTAGTCTCAGTCTGGTCACTAACAAATCCTGTTCTCCCAAACACTGATCTGCAGGGTTTCTGAACAGTTCTCCCATAGGCCAATGAAGTAAACACCCACCATTCAATTCATGGCTTGATCCCACACTGGGTACTGCACTCGCCACTTGACTATCTTGCTTATTTTAAGGGAAAAGTTCGGGATTAAACTGCAATCGTGATGAATGCACATATCGTTCTAGGGTTTCTGCCCTTTTGATCGGCACACCATATCAAAACTGTACTATCAAGAAACTCCTACCTAAACCCATTCGTACACTTCATACTGCATCTATTGCTCTTCTAGTATTCCCTTCAATGCGGAGAGATGTTGCAATATAAGCTGCATTTCATATTCTAAATAAAGATGTGTGGCAATACAACTATAACAGATGATTCTATCATTTTTAGGTAGGAAAAGGGGTAATTAGGATTAGGGTCGGAGCAGCAAGATTATGAGTCAAGCACCAGTGATATTCGTGGAAGTGAAGTAGAAATATTGAAATGTTGAGGTCCCATCAAAATAGAGACAGAGAGCAGAGGGGAAAGGTGAGCGATGTAAAAGATGCAGTGACAGGTAACGCAGCAACGATTGTCGCTTCCAATCCTTCTTCACTTTTTCACTTCTGTTCTCACTTTAGTCAATTGCCCATCTTCGAGCCTCTCAAGTTTCTCTGGAGTATCTCCCAACCGTTGTCCGACCTTAACTTTCTCTCCAGCGCCGACGACAAACTGAAAATCGCTTGGTGCCTCGAACACCAGTACAATCGTACTCCCAAGACAGAAGCCACCCATCTCTCGAGCACGCTCCAATGGCTGTCCACGAAGTATGGGACTAGCCATCGAGTACACAGCTTCCGAATAAGTGCCGACTGGCGGTAAAGATCCTCTCTCGTTGGTTCTTAGATCCTTGTCGAAATTGATTTTGATCGATCCGACGTTTGTAGCCCCGACGGGAACCATAGAGAAAAATCCATACTTCCACCGACCGAGCAACGAGACGCGTTCATTGAGTATAAAAAGATTCTTAAGTCGCTTAGCAATGTAGGGGGAGACAGAGAAGAGCTCGCCGGCAAAGTGACGCCGCTTCTCAACGACCCAGGCCGCGGGAGAATGGAAACGGTGATAATCTCCTGGGGCGAGGTAGATAACAGCAAAGAAGAGGGAATGACCAGGCCGAAGGGATTTAACGGAGCTGGCGGAAAGACGACGTTCAAGGGTAGGTTTGATACCCATTTCGTGAGCGACATTGACATCGTGCTTAAGCGTTTCTGTCATGTCACAGTCAGGTTCAACGACACTAGCGTCTGTCAGGTCGCCGAATTTGAGGGGTTTACTGTTATTGGAGGTGGCATTGTTGGGTGTAGATGTGCCACTAGTGGAACCAATAAGCTGGTCGAGTGAGTATTCGATGCCATTTAGGTTGGCAAATTCCTGATGGTTGATGGTCTCCGAGTCCGGGTTGTGAAACTGCACAAGGATGCTGTCCGGACTGTCCGGCCATTCCACACCCAATAATGCATCCAATGAATATGTGATTCCTTTGACTTGTTCAACCTGTACGGGGCCCAGGAGTTCGCCTGAGTCACCCCCGTTTACGTCGACTCTACCGAAATGAAGCATACGTCCATCTGCTGGTGATACGAGTAGGGCGTCAGCCACAGGGCGTGAGCCCGGTTTGAGTCTGCGATAGAAAAAGTCGCCTAGGGAGATGTATGAGGGTAGATCATATTCAGCCTCTTCTAAGTTGCAGCCAAAAGTGTAAGCAAAGAGTTTAAAGCCATAAGGACGGAGCCAGACAGGGAGTTCGAGAGAGTTGACGTAGCCCCAAAGACGGGACATGCTGCGGAGGGGGAGTGTGCCAAGAACATGTACCTAAGGAATTCGTTTTCATATTAGAGAAAATGGACACAAAGAACATAGAGATACAGACCTGCCATGGACCCTTGAGGCGGATGACCTCTTGGCCATTGTCGTCCAATTCGACCTCGGCTGATGATTGCCTTGACTTTCGCTTGTATTGTATGGCGACAAGTAGCAAGGCGCCAACAGCAATTGGCAAGGGGTACCATTTCGTCGGTGTCTGCGTCCAAGCAGTCATCAATCTGCCTGTAGTGACATGAGGGAGGCTGGATGACTAGAGATCAGATAATAATACATACGATACAGCGGAATGCCAGTTCCAGACGGGAAACTTGTAGTGTCACCAGACGAAGCACTTTGGGTACCATTTTTTGTCGTCGAGTATGCCCGTCGAATTCCCAAGCGAAAACGCGAGCCCCTGACGGACCGTAACAGTTCAGAAGTCTTGTTTGCACCATGTATCCAGCACCGACGGAATGCTGACGGCGTATGTACTGGAGAGGCATTGGGGACTCTCGAAGCAGCGTACATTAGTTTTCGGTCCTCGACTTCACCTAACTTGAGTGACCGTAACTAGTAGTATTTGTCAGCGTGCTACTACACTACACTCTACTACTTCTGTCATGGCAAGCATATCAACTCTCTTGACCCTCCCACAAACTTCAAGAGGTCTGACTGAGTTGAAAGTTACTGTCTTTGAAACGTATTCAAATGACCCTGGGTCGGCATCTCCTCGTCGAAAAGTCCCTCGCTTGGACACCGACTCTGATTCTGCCTCTGCTTCTAGGTCCCAGGCCGCTGTTCCAGGGAAACTTGCTCCTGGAATCAAAAAAGGTGGTCCGATGACAATCCAATTTGATGGATACGGTCTGCGTAAGCTTTTGATTTTTTCCAAACCCAGCTGATATCCCTTATCTTGCTATGGTGCAGTTAGCAGACCCGCCTCGGGAGATAAAGAACTCTCTCTTCTGCGTCATTGCATACGTGTCATACTTAATCTAGATCAAGTCGAGGTTATTCCCGCCACTAATCACACAATATACCTGGCCTGTCGTACAGTCGTCAGCATTGCGAAGCGTGGCGAAGGTTTATATGACGTCCTTCAGATGGAATTGGAGAGATACATGAACACACTTGTGAAAGTATGTACTCAGACAGGCCAAAAATCAGTCGAATGGATCAGTTTCTTTGCGTCAACTTGTACATCGTTCGAAATGAGAATTGTGAGTCCTTTCGACTGCTCTCACAACTCTGTTCTGAAGTCAACTGTCCAGAATTCACTGGTGTCATTGCTAACGTATCTGGACCAAGAATACATCGTCAGGAACAGCGCCCTGAAACATATCCGTTCCACAGCATATGCCACTTTCAGGGAATTGATCTTCGGAAATTCTATAATCTTGGAAAATCTTTACGGGGGATTGAAGGACTGGATCGAGAGCGAGCGTAATTCGAAGTATGTGCTTTTCCTATCACTATGTTCTGTTATCCTAAGATTCATCCTTCGCAGAGCCCCTCATCTTCATCGCGGGGAAATTCCTCGTCTTATCAGTCTGCTCGGCACTCACGGTCAATACGACAAATTCGAGAGATATTATATCTTACTCACCCATGACTACTACTCTTCGGAATCCCAGCGACTCTCGAAAGAACAACCGAACGATCCCTGGTCCTTCTTTGAGCACGTACAAACCAGGATTAAAGAGGAAATGGAAAGGAATAAAGAAGTTCTTCCTGCGAGTAGTTGGGGGCTTCTCCGAGAGACAACCGAAAGGGCGCTTTGGAACAATAGATTAGATTGGCTTGCAAACCACAGTACGCGTTCTTTCAGCCTCGGGGTTTAATCTAATCGAATATGGCTTTGCAGCTATCGGAACGTATATAGAGAGAGGTGACATAAACTCCTTACAGACCATGTATAATCTCTTCGGACGCGTTGGTGATTTGAAAGTCTTGTGTTCTGCATTCCAGAAGTACATTGTTGTGAGTCTAGATTGAACTTTTGCAGTTGAAGCGATTGCTAAGAACACGCAGACAAGCGTTGTGGATATCGTTGGAGACGCAGAGAACGATGACGGGATGGTTGATCGCCTACTCAATCTCAGACACCTTGTGATCAATACTACTGATCAAGCATTTCTGAATGTCTCCACCTCCGCCGTCAATTCAACATCATCCCACCTTAAGCGTCCTGACAAGATGTTTCAAAATGCAATGAGAAGTGCTTTCGCTACGGGTTTCAAAGCGCGTCACAGCAAGCCTGCAGAAATGATCGCTAGATACCTTGATAAAGCGATGCGAAAGGGACAAGAAGAGAGAAGTGATACTGATTTTGACACTGCCTTGACAAACGTTCTCGAGCTATATCGTTTTTCAGAGGATAAAGATGTATTCAGAACGTTTTATCACCGGAGCTTAGCGAAGCGCTTGCTGCTGGGCAAGAGTGCATCAAACGACTTTGAGATCAGCATGCTGAAAAAGATGAAAGAGAGTGAGTAGCTAATTTGTTCTCGTAGAGTTCTTGTTGATCAGGAATGATGAGATCAGAATATGATCCGGAGTTTGGTATGGGCGAAGACATGTTCAAGGATTTAGCGCTTTCAAAAGAAAATATAGATGATTATCACTCTAAGCTGGATGATGATAACCCCGATAGAAAGTTGAACGTAATGGTATTACAACGTAGCGCGTGGCCTTTCAGAGGCAACGACAGCATGCCTGACAAAAACGGTGAAAAAATTGGCAGTAAGGACGATCGTTACCTCAAGGATGTTGATCTTCCTCTGGCCGTAAGATATCCTGGTTTTCTGGATATTTATCTTGGTTGATCCCGTTCTGCAGTTGCAAGAACAATTAACCAGGTTCTCGAAATACTACCAAGGCAAGCATTCTGGTCGTAAACTAGATTGGAACCACGGACTCGGAACTGCGATCCTCAAGGCAAGATTTGCAACTAGTGTGAAGGAATTATCCGTCAGCTTGTTCCAAGCTGTAGTTCTGCTGTTGTTCAATGAATCGCCCCAAGTATCGTTTCAGGATATCAGAGCATACGTGCAAATGAGTGAGTGCTGGCGCTTTTCCTCGATGCTACATGTGCTAAATCACTCGAGTTTCAGATGACGCTGAGTTGCGAAGGACACTGCAAAGTCTCGCTTGTGGTAAGAAGAAGGTGTTAAGGAAGATTCCACCAGGAAGAGATGTCGATGATGGCGATGTATTTCGTTTCAACGCCGATTTTATAGACCCCCGATCCAAGATACACATCAACTCGATTCAGGCGAAGGTTTCGGTACGCACTCGATCCTACTATTTTCGACTCCTTCGGCATTGATGTTATGTCGTAGCTCGAAGAATCTAAGAAAACAAATGCAGCAATTGAAGGTGATAGGAAGATGTACCTTGATGCGGCTATCGTGCGTATCATGAAGGCAAACAAAACGATGACGTATGAGAAAATCAAGACAGCAACGATTGACGCAGTGAAGAGCCATTTCGCCCCGCAGGTGGAATTGATTAAGCAGAGGGTAGATTACCTCGTTGAGGCTGAATATCTGGAGAGAGATAGAGCTGAGAGGAACAAGTTCCGCTATGTGGCTTGAAGTATCTTCCGCATGCGATACATAAAATAAAACAGTCCACTGGGTGTTTCAGGAGTGGAGTAAGTTAAGCAGGCAGTGGTGTGGCGGTCCAGGATTCACGTGCACAAACAATCAGTGATGCCTGGTGCCTACCAATTAGTTCTGTCATGAACATCCTCGGTATCTGAGAAAAGTTTTTACAGAAAACCTGAACGCGATACGATCTTTCATTTTTAGCTCGTACTCACAGCAGCGGCGCCCAAGGAAGTGTCGTGCTGAGGACATCAGTCCGTTTGCTCCTTTGGAAAGGGATCCGAATTCATTGTTGAATAATTTCAATTTCAATACCGACACTTCAGGATCGATCTGCGAGTATGCTGCGGTATAGTTCAGTCATTGGTGGTTTTTCGCTTCCCGAGAATGTCGAAAGGCCAACAAAGAGAATGATTTCGGCGCAGGCATTCCCGGAGAATTTTGAGGGTTTGTCGGAAATTCATGCCGAACCAACATCGCCGGAGAATGGATCAGACTTTCGACAGAGTTTGCAAATTGACATGAAAGGCTTGGTGGGTGATGCTGTCGGGAATGTGAGTCTATTTCCTATGACAACGATAGACCTAATAAACTATAGATGAGTATCAGTCCGTCCTCCCGCGATCTATGTCTTGCTGCGTGTGTAAATCCCTAAAAAACAGAGGCTCAATTTTTGATTCTCTTGTGTAGCCATCGTGGTCTTTTTATCCTCGACCTCGAGTCACCACTTGAAGTACCTCGATTTCTTCCGCAAGGGGGCACATGGGACGTGGCAGATGTACAATGGAACCCACATCCACAACGTGACAGACTTATCGTCTCGACTTCCAGCGAGAAACTGTACGCATGTTTCGTCTTCGTCCTTCACAACTAATCTCATATTTCGGTTTAGTCTCATATGGGACCTCCTTCTTGTCGGCAAGACATCGATCGCCCACATCCTCAAGTCGCATTACCGCGCTATTACCGATATCAACTGGCACACGACCGAGTGCGACATTGTTGCAAGCACTGGAATTGATTCGTGGATCTATGCATGGGACTTAAGGCAATCACCCGACCGTCCGATCTTTGGTGAGTGTCGTCAATTGTTAGGCTGGTCGAGCTCAAGGGATTATCTAGGTCTTTCTGCGTTCAAGTGTGAGTGATTTCTCCTGATTATACTTGTACCTGACAACCAACGGTCATGTGCTGAGTCCCCATTTTCAGCTGGTGGGACACAAGTCAAGTGGAACCGCAGGGATGGAAACATTCTCGCTTCTTCGCATGGTAATGAAGTTCTCATATGGGACAGGCGGGCATGTTTTCTTCTTATCTTCCATGGCCCGTTTAATTTTTATCGTTTCTTGCCTTTATATATAGAAAGGCTCAATTCCCATTTGTCACATTGTCGCACATGACGCTAAAATCTACGGTATCGACTGGTCCCATACTACCCAAAATGAACTTGTCACCTGTTCTCTCGGAAAAACCATCAAAATCTGGGACATCTCCCACAGTCAATGGACCCCTACTAAGCCCTTGACCACGTCCTCTTCGACTGATGTCTTTCTCAATGACACACAAAATACCCAAATTCAACCCAAATCCGTCATCAGAACCACGTATCCTGTATGGCGAGCGTTGAATTTGCCTTTTGGTCAGGGTATTTTAAGTTTACCGCAGAGAGGAGAGACGATGTTGGAAATGTATGCACGAAATGATGCCGAAAGGCCCGTTGAAGTGTTTAAGGGACATACAGATGTTGTGAAAGAGTTCGTTTGGAGGAAAGGCGGGCGCGGTACGGTTTAACTTCCATTTTATTCAGGGAATGTGAAGGCTCAAATATATATTGGCAGACGAATTTCAGCTCATTACTTGGTCGAAAGACCGAACGCTTCGTTTCTGGCCCGTCGATAATGAAATTCTTCAGGTGCTTCCAATCTATCCCTATCTTGCACACTAACATTTTCCTTCTCTCATAACAGGGAGTTGGACACACACCAGATCCGACGCCCAATCGTGGTCGTTCGCGCCTTTCCAAAACTCGTCTTTCTGCCATTTCATACCGCAACCCACCAGAAGATCAGCTCAATACTACCAGGACTTCACCCAGCTTAGTTTTATCTAATCCAATAGGTAACCGTTCTATTCTCGCGGAAGTTCGTGCTCCCCCTCCCCCTCAGCGACCGTCGTTGCCACATACTCACACCTTGGTGAATGTAAACCCAGTCGTCAAGCCACATGTTGGGTCTGCTGCGAGGGCAAGCGTGCTTGAGACCTTCGTACCGACAATGGATAGAACTGTTGCTGATGGAGGAGCTCCCCAACAGCAAGATACATCACCTATATCACTCATATCAACAACTGGAGGTTCAGGTCTCTCTCTCTCGCAGCACGATGGAACTGTAGTGAAACCCATTGCCTTCAACTCACACATCAGCAGTCTTCACCAAGAAAAAGAACGAGGGAAAGGAGGGACAATGTCCAGGGGCAATGTCGGTAAAAGCGTAGCTCGGATGGACGCATTTACATGGTTGTCGAATGTGAAAGTGGGTGGGACGACAACTAGGGAGAGTAGTTCGGGTACTGATATCGCTAGTGGTGGGTATGATGGGATCAGCACGCCAGGGTCGTATTCTGGGATGGGATCCAAGTCAAGAGTTGGGTTGGATTTAGCTGAGCAGATGCGAGGCCACTTCAAATTGCAGATACAAGAGACTCAGGCAGTCCAAGAAGGTGAGAGTGAGGATAAAGGGGCAGGCGAAGGTGATTTTGCAAGCAGGGGCCAAGCAGGGAGGGTTAGAAAGAGGGAAAGTCAGAGCTGGGCGAGGGGGAGAGTTATGCAAGTGCAACGAGTGAAGCAGAAGGGAAGTCAGGATGAGAGCAGGAAGAGGACAAGTGTAAGTCAGAGTCGAATTTCGTCGGATGACAAGAAAGAGACGGAGAATCAACCCTTACAAGATGAGTGAGTGTCTTTGGGAAATATTCCGGCAAGGCTTGACAATTTTTCAGGATAACCTCTGTCTTGACAAAGCTCGCGTCGTCAAAAATTAAACTTGAAAAGGTGCGTGCACGCAATTATAGTTTCATAGCCGAAACTTATCACCCTTAGCATGACCTTGCCAAAAAACGAACCTGTACGCTCGGTTTACATGGACCTTGGGGTGAACGCTCCAGCGTTTTCATTAGAGTGACATTCACATTCCCTCGTGAATACCCCCAGTCTCCACACCCAGAAGGAACACCTACGATTGATCTCGAACGCAGCCCTCTGGTTTCTATGAGAAATCGCGCGTTCATGTTGAAGCGATTGAGAGCAATTAGAGAGCACAAGAGACCATGCTTGGAGTATTGTTTGAAGTTTTTATCATTTGGTGTGGAGGAAGAGGAGCTGGAGATGGATCCAAGGGGAAGGCAGGCATATGTGGATGGCGATACTTCAGACGAAGACATTGCAGTTGCAGATTCCAAAAGAGCGGAGGGCAAGAACAAGAAGGTGACCGTTTCACTGTTAAGCAATCATAAGAATCTGGCAGAGCCTACAACTATCCAGGGTACCTTCGGGCCGAATGGTGGGTTGCTTTTGTTTTCGGGTAGTGTCGAGGCTATACCGCTCATCGTTCATCTTAAGGTGAACTGATATGCTTCTTTCGTGCACCCACACGTTTCGTCGTGTCCAGTAAAGGTGCAAAGACAACCGAATCAATACCTCAGAAGCAGCCACCGGCTCACCAAACAACGATAGGCTCAGACGAAGAACGTTCAGCACAGCAAAAACAGTCTGTTGAGGCTCCACAATCTCGACTGTTTTTCCCCTCAATATTTTTATCAGAAGCCATTCGACTACTTACCCTTTCCGCTGTTGATCGACCATGCATACCTAATCCCCGAAAGCAGAAGGGAGAAGATATGGGGCAGGCCATGACAGATCTTCTGACTCTTTCTCAATACCAAGATCAACGAAACGTCGAAGTGACAACGAGAGCAGGGGTTGGCACACAGCGAGGTCCAGTCTCAGCTGATAATCAAATTGCTATGGTACAAGTGCGCAGAAGTATGCTGTATGCATCGAATATCAATTGGCTAGACGGACCTGATAAAAGGGTCGCTACCGGGTATGTTTTTGAGGCAGATACACTGGCAGGGGTGTGTCTGAAGAATGCGTCGGTGGCGAGGGAATGCGAGAGATATGATCATGAAAGGGTTTGGAAGACTTTGGAGGTGCTGTTTAAGAATATGAATGCGCTTGGGAGATGGCTGACTGTAGATTGCGAGAATATGGCAAAACAGGTGTTTATGAAAATGTGAGTGAGTTCTCTCTTTTGTATGTGTGTGGCGTGACATATACATATGCATATATTGGCCGATGGGATATCAAGATATGGTGACTTCGCAAAGAATAAGGATGTTCAAATGTTAGCTATGCTTGCTGTCTTGATATTGCAGACACCTTATACTACAATCACTGCTCCACCTTCACGGTCTGCGCTCCAGCGGCCATTCATTAACGTATTGCCGTCATCTATCCGCAGTCCGAGAACAGGTAGTCTCGATGTTTTTACTATTGCACAAGGACTCGATCAGCAACCGATTTCGCCTGCACTTGGTCGACAATCATCTCCTGTCGCGCCTGCGTTTGCACCTTCACTTTCTTCGTCTACGTCGTCTCGTGGCTCTTGGACAAATATTTTCAAACCTGGAAGACAATTTGTTCAAGACACTTTAAATCCCACTTCGGTCGTATCAACGGATCTTTCTTTGCAGTCAGATGTACATTCCATGAGTTCTGGATCTGACAGACCCAGACCCCCCGACTCATCTCTTGCACCTGGGACTGGACATAGAAGACGAAAAGATTCACAATTAGCGTTAGGACCTGCAATCATTACGAGTACCTCGAGTGCAACGATGTCGAGATCGTGGACGGATAACATACCCCCCCCGCATCGGAATCGAACGTCGTCTGGTGCTGGCGGTGGTGGATCCGGCTCAAACGCCAGAATCACATTTTCCTCTATGGGGACACAGCAGGGGCTCCCAGTAACGACCACGAGACCTCCCCTGCATCCGAGAGGGACAGGATTTGGGCGGAGTGCTGTCACTGGTGAGAGTGCCACAAGTGGAAAGCTGTTTGTGGTATTTGGTCCGCCGGAGGATGTGTCCAGGTTGGTAGCTCCGGTTTTTCAATGTTATCTGACACTGACCTGGTTTGTTACATGGGCTAGACCTGACACACAGCCTGTGTTCTCGGGTGACTTTGTCAACCAGCTTGATATCCATGTACATGTATATGCAGAGTTGCTGTCCCGCTGGCATATGTATGAGAAACGGATAACACTATTGAAGACAGTGAATAAACGGAATCATGTCCAGGAGACAAACAAAGGAGTTCATCATCAAGTTGGTGAGTAAGCAACCTCTTCTTCGTGAACTTCTGATCGAATCCGAGCTACGTTCCCGTAGGCATTATTCAGACATGTTTACATTGCGGTACACCTCTCCAAAACAAGAGCCTTGAATGCCAGGCATGTCATCTACCCCGAACAATGGCACTTTGTGCTATCTGTAGACTACCTGTGAAGGGTGAGCTAATTCATGGACGTGATCAGCACCAAGTCAACTTCGTCCCTATAGGTCTATCAAGAACTTGTCTTCATTGTCACCACATAACACATATATCCTGCTGGGTCGCTTTGGAAGTGCCGGTTTGCCCTACCGGTTGTGGTTGCCTGTGTAGTGGCTTTTCTTATTCGACCCAAGGGAGCAATTTGACACGATCAACGAGGCTTGCATTTTCTCAGGCTGAACCAATTCTGTCGTGAATGATATTCTGGTCTTCATTGAATACAGATTGTGAGTTCTTTTGGGATTTTCGTTACAAGACCTGGTCTAAGGGAATGATCCACCACTTGTAAATGGGGATATAGCTCAGTTGGGAGAGCAGTAGACTGAAGCATTTCAATTTCTAAAGGTCCCGCGTTCAATCCGCGGTGTCCCCATTTAGTTAGGTTTTTACTCAATACATTATCTATCTCGTAGCTAGCGAAAATTTGATATTTATGGGGCTGAATTTGAAAAAGTGATAGTGTGATGATCATTAGCAAATACTAAGATTGACAGTACTTAAGATGAAAATTGTGTTTAGACATTTTCTTATTGTTAGTTAGTATTAATATACTTTCTTAATAGTGCTTGGAGTGGACTTCGTTGTTTTCTACCTTATTATTTCCTTTCTAATTTTTCTTCTCTTTTATACTTTAGTTTTCTTATTTTCTTCTTTGGACTTAGTTGAGAGGATGTGATGGTCATATATGAGTTACAAATGTGACTTGGAAAAACATCATAGAAGTTATTAGAAGAACTTAGTTATAACATAGCTTTAAGGTAGGTTAAATGTATACAGACCAACTACTAAAGATATATAAAGTAGACCACTCTGTAGTAGAAACTCTATTGAGTTCTCTTATGTCACATAATACATGAGTATGCTTTTGCCTTAACACTTAGGCCTAAGTCATAAAAATGGTAATACTTTACACAGGTTTTTCAGAAGACAATATTAATAGTAGAGTTGTTATAAGATGCTTTTGATTTTTCCTTTGAATTCTTTTTCTTTTAATTCTTTTATTTTATTTTGCTTAAGAAGAATTACATGAATATGGTTACATAACATGTCTTAGTAATGTGATATTACCAGAACATATGTTATGAACTTAAGCTTAGAGTTAGAGTGTCATGATATGTTTATACCCTTATATTTTATTTTTATTTTCTTTTCCTTTTATCTATTTTCTTTGATTTGATTTTTCTAGTAGAAGGAACTAGAACAATAATGTCAAGGGTATGAGCTGCAGCATGTTTGTCTTGTGGTAGTGGTATGGTGAACTCACAGATAACACATGTAGCTTAGAATAGAACTTGTAATAGTAATATATATAGTATAGAAATACATTGGAGACTTCTTGTCAAGTTCTCTTATGACCCCCATAAGAATCTCACTTGTAAGACTACTTAAGTTGCTATTATATTGTGGCAACTACTAATCAAAATGGTTAATAGTATACATAAGTAGTCTTAGGGGATAAGAGTCTTATGGGAATCACAAGAGAACTTGACAAGGAGTCCCTAATGTATTGCTATCCTATTTATACCATAGATACATGGTCCATGTTAGCAATAATAACATTACCCTAATATCTATACATCAGCTATGAGTATACTACACTATGAGATGACCATGTTATAGATATATATCTTGACATTATCCTTCTAGCCCCTTCTCCTAGATTCTAGGTCTATGACATAGTGTCATGTGACTGTGGTCATGTGCCTCTTCATCATCTAAGAAATAAAAGAAACAGAAGATAAAAGAAAAAGAAAAATCAAATCAAAGAAAATAGATAAAAATAAAATATAAGAGTTCAAGTGTACCATGACATATTGACTGTTTTGGTTAGTGGTTTCCACAACAGTAGAACTCAACTACTCTCAGAGATACTGCATTATGCAGTCTTCTTTTCTTTGCTCTCTACTCATCCTTGGTATATGACTAACATAGTCAATTACTACAAATTTTATATAGCTGGACCTTAGACTTAAAGGGTAGGTAGTAGCTACTGGAAGGTTGTTGTGGATGGTATTAGCCAGGCCTAGACCAGCATCTAAACATACTCATTATTTAAGTGGGTAGTATTTAGTAGTGTACTTGTTGTTTTTTGAGTAATAGCCTTGTACTGAAAGTCCATTGTGATCTTTCCACACAGAGGAATGACATTGTCCAATAAGAAAGCATTTAGCTTAAAGATTCTATTTTTAGAGATATTAGTATAAGAATTACAGCTAGTACTTATAGAGAAACATTTTTGTGGAGATATTGTTTTTTGGTTGTTAGACATCATGGCAATAATGCTTGATCAAATAGATGAATTGATGAGAGGAGTAGGAGAAGAGAAAGTGATGAGAATGTTGAAGAAACAAGTTAGAAATAATAGAGAAATAATAACAGATTTAATAAAATAAGAATTGGCAATAGAGGAGGAAAAAGCAAGAAGAAAAAGAAGAGAACAAGATAAGAAATAGGTGAGAAGAGATTACAAGGAAAGATGGGAGGAGAAAGAGCAGGGAAGAAGAAGAAAAGAAAGAGAAGAGGAAGAGAGAAGGAAGAGGATAGAAAATGAGTGGAAAAGAGTAGAAGAGATAAGGATAAGAGAAGAAAGGAAAGCAGAGAGAGAGTAGAGACCAGGAAGTATGGAAAAGATAAAAATAGATGTGGAGAGAAGAAGAGAAAAGGGATTAACACTAATGCTTTCAAATAAATTTGAAGTATTAACAAGTAGAGTGATGAATGTGGGAATACTTAGTGGAAGCAAAGTGAGAAAGAAAAGGAAAATGATTTTGAAAGAGGAAAAATTGAAGGAAGAAAAAAAGGAATCATCAGTGGAGGTAAAAAAAGATAGAAGGAGGAAAATTGTTGAGAGAGGTAATTGTCAAAATAAGATTGAAGCAGAAAGAGAAGGAAGGAATCATTGTGAAGGTGTTACTGGATAGTGGAGTAATAGGATTGGTAATGAGTTTGGAGTTTGCAAGGAAGAACAATTTTAAGAAAAAAAAGCTGGATAGGCCAATTTATATGAGAAATGTAGACAGTATCTTTAATCATGAATGACCAATTGAGCATATAGTAGAGGTAGAATTATTTTACAGAGGACACAAAGAGAGAACAGAGATAGATATGATAGGAGGGTAGGAATAGAATGTAATCTTAGAGATGCCATATGTTGTGGCAACCACTAGACACAAAGTCTAATGATCACACAATGAGTAAATCTCATAAGGTGGATATCTAGTGGGGATTTCACAAGAGAACTCGACAAGGAGTCTCTTCTTAATTAGAGTCCTATATATACAAAGTCCTCATGGTCCGTGCTACTAATAATTAACCCTGTCCTTATGTCCATGCTCCTTCCTCATGTTTGTCTCAAGGCCACTATGTTGTATACATGTGCCCTGACATCATCTTCCAGATCCTTCTACCACATTCTAGGCCTTATGACGTCGCATTACATGACAAGTCATGTGACTGTGGTGTCACGTGCCTCTTCATCGTCGAAAAGGAAAAGAAAACAAAATCTCTATAAAGTCAGAAAATAAAAGAAAAAGAAAATAAAAATTGTTTTATGTTCAAAGCATTCCATAACACCATAGCTAGCATACCACAATACAGAAATTGAATGGAAGACTGAGGAGGTAAAAATAGTGAGATGTCCAGACAAGTGTGGGAAGCAGTATAAAACAAAGTAGACAAAGCCAGGAT
>Ga0157357_1000388_pt1 | contig 19087 bp, 20 predicted proteins | sample AttcapACBM1_FD_111485 | JGI IMG/M metagenome (GOLD analysis project Ga0157357, IMG submission 111485) | Fungus gardens microbial communities from leaf cutter ant in Botucatu, State of Sao Paulo, Brazil - Atta capiguara ACBM1 | ecosystem: Host-associated > Fungi > Mycelium > Unclassified ... | reverse complement strand
TGAATTCCCCACTTGATATTCTATTCTAAGAGATTTACTGCCTTGTGCAGTCATTTGTCATTGTAATAAGTGGTTGCCACAACACTCAGCCATGCTCAAATTCAAGGGACTATTGGAATCTTTAATAATATATAAGATACCTAAGATCTTTACATATAACTTTGATTAGAGAAGTTAGGCTATCTGGATGTCATTTTTATCCAAAGTATTGTTGATTTTAATGTAATTCTCAATTGCACTGATGTCCAACTGAAAAGTGACTTGGTTGGTAGTAACAATTAGACTATGATGGTCAAAGCAAATAAAGTCTACAATTGTATTGGATTTGATGCTTTTAAGAGCTTTATTTATGTTAAAGATGTATTCATTTTAACTTTGTCATGAATTTATTAATGTTGTCCTTGTCCATGGGAACAATGATTTGTTTACAAGATGGACCCTTGGTAGTCATATTGAAATAAGGCTTGGTAATCCTTAGGCCATTACTTGTTTTGTTGATTTCTTTAATCTTTTCAATCAAAAGATTGAAATTGTTCTTAATTTTCAAGATTTCCTTGATATTTATAAATGAGGCTTGAGCATATATGAGTATATCTTTGTTGTCTACTTGACTTAGGGTCCTATTTCCATTTTTTCTATAGAACTTAGACTTGCTTAGTTGCTCCTCAATAGGTCTAGGAAGTATGGGAGAAAGAGGGATACTTGAAAAATTAATTGGTTTAAGAGCAGGGTTTTACTGATATTTCTCCCTAGTTTGTTTACTAGTATATTGTTGGTAATATTTTCTGCTATCTTTTACTGAAAATATTTGTTGCCATCCTCTGACTTTAATATATTTTATTCTCCCTCAAAATGGAAGAGACAAATGTTTATGCTGCTTTACTAAAGCTTTCAATACAAGAGATGTCTTTTTTCCTATTTTTCTTAATGTTTTTGTTTTTGATAAAGTTAGCTATATGTGTAAGAGAGACTTCAATATTTTTAGTGTTGATTGTTACTATTTCTTGATTTCCAAAAATAGAGATAGAGTGAGTGTAACTATCCCAGAGATCAGAATTAGCTGGCTGATGATCAGAGTATAGAATAGAAGAAAAATTAAGACTATTTGATTGGCCCAAATTGAAAGAGACATTAAATTTATTACAAGGTGGAGACATGTTGATAGAGTTATTTGCCTGGTTCTGAATATTTGACCTTCTTCTCTTGAGAGTTTTGTAAGATAGTTAAAAATCCTCCATTTAAAAGAAGTCATTGTTTTGAGCCTCCATATAGTCTTTATATAGAATCAAGGAGATGCTGGAGTGAGCTAAGAATTATTTTGAGAGATTCAGGCTTGATATATTGGATTTCCTTTTAGTGTATTCATATAAACATCCTCAGAGACAATATTAGGTCTTGATGAGTTAGACATAGCTAAAGAAGTAGAAGATGAATTTATATTTGCAATTTCTCTATTAGATGCTACCATACAAGATAGTAGTATAAGAGAGAGAAGCATTGACACAAGAACTACTCTTGATTTAGTATTCCAATATATGATTTGAAATTTTAATTCTAGTAATAACTAGAGTTTTCAATTCATTTCTCTCTTTCATACTACCATCTTATATGATAGTATCTAACAAAGAAATTGCAAATATAAATCTTTCTTACCACAATTCAGCTATGTCTAACTTAATGAAGGTCAATATCATTTCCAAAGATATTAACATGAATGAGCCAGGAGGTAGATTCTTATTATTAAGCCCAAATGTTTCAAGAGAAATGCCAACTCATTCAAACATCTTGTTCATCTCTTACATTTACAGAATGGAGATATAAAACAATGATTTCTTCTGGTTTAGTCAAACTGAGCAAGAGAATTTTCAACTGTCCTATGTAACTCCTAAGGAGGGAACACTCAACAACTAGGATGAGGCCAATAGTACTAGTGATGCATCTACCATACATGTAAAGGGTGCAAATATTTATAATATAAATGTGAATCAGCATTGTGGTCTAGATTCAACTTCTATTTCTTATTTTTTTTGGAAGCTCAACTGGCCAAGCCTGAACTCTGGAATAATTTTATTATATTGCTGATTTCATAAAAAACAGAAAATTAAAAAACAATAGAAAAGAAGACATTTCTAGTCTTATAGGTTTTGTGCAAGCAGTCTGGACTCTCATCTCATCCATCTATGAGGGTGGATGGAATACTTTAAAAATGGATCACAATAGCATTTCTTTCTGCACTTAAGTCTCTAATCAATTCATTAAGAAAACTATGACATTTAAACCTGGAAAAAAATTCAATAAAGTTCCAATGCCAAAGCTCATCAAATTTTCGAATTTACCACCCTTCTGTTTCTCCTAGACCTTTTAAAGAGGAACTTGACAAGTTGAAATTCCATGGGAAAAATCACCAAAAACCAAATAAATAATCTGACAGAAAAGAAAGATGGTTTTATGCTTAAGCATCATCTGGGAGTGTCAAGGAGATTTTAAAGATCAAAGATAACTATTCTAATCTTCTATCTAAGAAGATTGAAGACATTAATAATACTATTAATAGCACAGTCAAATCTAAGCTGTACATCAACATAACCACCAAAGGTCTTTTGTGTAAACAAATTATTATTCCTATAGGCAGTAAAAACATCAGCAAGTTCATGGCTTCATCAGACAATCATGTCACCAACTTGAATTGTGCTCTCAAGGGCATCAAATCTAACACTTCTATCAATTTTATTTATAGCAATCACTATGGTCTTATTATCATGTTAAACAAAGTTGCATCTCCTTTCAAACTTAACATAGTAGAGAATTATATTAAGAACACTCAATTCATGAACTCAAATAATATTTAAACTACTTGACTTCCTTAGTCCAAATTGTACCTAAAAGTTTTAAATATCCCTTATTTTATCATAGGCACTAACATGCCTATCAATTCAAGTATGATAGAAATGATCATCAAGTCCACTCACATTTTCAACAATATTTGTATTGTCTCTAAATCTCATGTAGTCAAAGTTTCTCCCAAATCGAATATAGCTATTTACTAGATCAATATCTGGGATTCTCAAAGTTGCCAAAATACTCATTAACTGATCCTTCAATGTGAGAAGCTAAATTGCTACCATTCAAGGCACAAATATGAATTCTAGTGTTCCCTAGTACAAGAACTACTAGAAGTGGGAACATACAACTTTCTCTTGTTGAGTTTAAGGCTCTCAATATGTTAAGTGTAGTAGACCTTATAAGATTGAATACTATTGCCACTTTATCTAGTACTGTAAAGCAAATTTCAAGACCAATCCTTTATGTCTTGAAACCAAACAGAGTAAACTCTGCTCTTACTTCTTTAAGTATTTAAATTGTAAAGACAACTATCAAGCTGACTCCAAGTCTTGCCTATTTTAGAGGCATCACTTCAACAAGAAGTAGTACATGGTGAAATATCAAAAACTCTGAGACTTCAGAAACAAGTCGATTCACTCAGTTTTAAGCAGTATTCAAGCATGATTTTAAAAAATTTCAAAATTTATTCACAAAATGTTTGTGAGAATAAGACTTTTATGGACAGCATTTTGGAAACAAATAAAGACTTCAATATCATTTTCATTCAAGAATCCCTTTAGACATTTATTTGTACTATACCAAGTTTCTTTAATGAAAACAGCAATAGTTTAGTTGAAGTACCCAATTATTCCAATTATGTCACCTTCTCTAGATCTTTAAACAATGACAATGAATATCCTCACATGATTTTGTATATCAACACTCATCTTTCTCATATATGTTTTGCTTTAGAAAAGAACATTTTTAATTATAAGGATATTTGCTACTTTTCTTTCTTTAACAATGGCAATATCTTTTTCATGATTACCTTATATTCTGGTGATCATCAATCAGCTTTAAAGTATCTGAAGGATACTGAAGTTGATATTTGAAATATACTAATCATGGCTGGCAATTTTAATATTAGGAATAGTAATTGGGATCTGTCTTATACTTTTCATTTGATTCATACTGGCTCTTTACTTGAGATTGTGGACTCTTTTAATCTTAATCTTTCTCATTCTATCCAACAGGTCCCCACATGTTATTCTAACAATGTCAATGATGCAAATTCAGTCATCAATTTCTTTTTTCTTTGACCAAACTCTACCAAAATTGATAATCACTCTATCCTCTCTGATTTGTGATATTCATTAGATCATGCTCCCTTTGTAATTGATATTTCTATCACTGAAGAATTCATTCAAGACAAAAGACACATCATCATAAAGAACAGTGAAGAAGAGAAAAAATTCACTTTTAAACTTATAAAGAGCATTAGAAGTATCAATATGTCAATGATCCATAACAAGAATTCTCTTGAAGTCATTATTCAAGAATACACAAGAATATTGAAATTAACCTGGTATAATCATTCATAAGTTATCAATATCACTAGATACTTCAAGAATTGGTGGAATGAAGATTATCAAGGAAACCTTACAGCTTACAGATCATTCAGGAAAATTGATGACTAGAAGGCTTTCAGACAATCTGTCAAGACAACTAAACACTTATTTTTCAATAACAAAATTCAAGAAATTGCATCTACAAATTGAAGATCTTGGGATCTTATAAACTAGGTCAAAAAACACAAATTACCAGCTATTGAAGCATTACAATATAATAGTCAACTATGAATTAAGATTGACAATATTTGGCAAGCTTTACATCAAACATTTAACTTAGTCCAAAATTAACAAGTCAACATGAATATTTTAGACAAAATTCCTTCAAAACCCTCTTTATATTGGCCTTCTTTTTCAAATGAAGAGTTTATAAGTACCATTGATAAGTGCAATAATTTATCTACCCCTAGTTCTAATAGGATTTTATGAAAACATCTCAAAGCTGTTATTAAAGACATTGAATATTTAAAGAACATTATCAATATTGCTAACATATATATCAACCTAGGTCATTGGCCATCACACTTCAAAATGTTGTTATTGATTATCATTCCTAAGCCTAACAAGATGTCTTATGATTCTCCAAAATCCTTTTACCCTATTGTTCTTTTGAATACCTTGGGGAAACTGATAGAAAAATTCATTAGTGAAGGACTCTAATTTCAATCAATATCCAAGAATTTCATTCATCCAAACCAACTTGGTAGACTTAAACAACAATTAACTATGAATGTAAGTGTCTTTCTTACCCATCTTATTTGTTCAGACTAGATTAAAAATCTACTCACTAGTACTCTGGCTTTCAATATATGCCAGTTCTTTCCATTCTTAAACCACCAACTTCTATCTCAAATCATAGACAAAGCTGGTTTTTAACTCTCCCTTTTTCAATGTTGATGTAGGTGTAGGACAAGGTTCTGCTCTATCTCTGATTCTATCTGCTCTCTATATTTCACCTATTTTTCATATTTTTGAAAAAAAAGCAAAAAATTTAAAAATTCCTGTTTTATTTCTTTTATTTGTTGATGATGGACTTTTTATATCTCAAGAAAAATCATTTGAAAAAAAATTCTCATCTTTTTTGTAGTTACAATGTAATTTTGTCTTTGCTCAATCAGTTTGGACTTGTCATCAAACATAGGAAATCTAAAGTCTTTTATTTTTCTAGATCACATGGACTTTTCAACCTTCCTTCTTTAGACTTCAGTCATTTCAGAGGTCCTATACTCCAACCCAAGAATACCTGGTGATATCTAGGTTTTATATTCAATAGAAAGCTTTCATTTCAACAACATATCAAATTCTATGCCAACAAAACTTTGTCAACAGTCAAATGCATGAAAATGCTAGGAAATTCCACTTAAAGACTACTCTCTCATCAAAAACATCTCCTTTACAGAACATGTGTTCTTCCTATTGCTCTATATGGCTTTTTTTTATGGCACTTTAACAAAGCATTTCTCTTCTATTCTCTTAAAGAACTTAATAAAATGCAATGAAGAGCAGCTTTGTAGATCACAGATGCTTTTCAGATCTCTTCTACTTTGGGAATTGAAGCCATCACTAGCTTAATTCCCATCCATCTATATTTTAAGAAACTCAGTAGACAACATCAACTCAGGATGTCTACTCTTCTGAGCAATCATACTATTAAATCCTTTCTGGAAAACAGATTCACCACTAATTCCTTCAATCATTGTCTTTCCTTAGAGAACATGACTTCTAAGCAATATCTTGAAATCAAAAGTTCTGTTGTAGATGCTAACAATTATTTCAATGGAATTTTTCCAGTATTCAATTTCCTTAGCAATGAATTTTCTCCAGGTTCTTGTTTAGTTAATAATTTTTCTAGTTGTTTTTTCTTTTACAGAGCAAATTGCAAAAACAAAGAGAGTAAGGCTGCTCAGTTTCATAAACTTAATGATATTGTTCTTAATGCTTCATCCAATTCCAATTTGGTCATAGTTGTTTCTGATACTAGTATCAAGAACAATGTTGCTACATCTATTACACATATTCATTTGCATTCAAATCCTATTAAGAAAACTTTGTATTATGCTGTTGGCATCATATCCACTAAGGCCAAATTATTTGCTATTAGGTATAGTATAAATCAAGCCATCTAGATTCAAGAGGTCTCTCATATCATTGTCATCACTGACTCAATTCATGTAGTGTATTGAATTTTTGACTTATTTATCCATCCATTTCAACAATAGTCAATTGCCATATCAAAAAATCTCAGAGCTTTCTTTAACAAACATCCTTCAAACTCTATTAAATTCTGAGATTGCCTAAGTAATAGCAAATGGCCCCTTTACTTAGCAGTTGATAAGGAAACAAAGAAATTCAACCTCATATCTCTACTTTCATGCAAAATGTCTTAAAATTTTGACAAAGAGGATGAATGTGATAGCATTATATCATATGCCAAGTCTATTCATCCAGAAAACACATCTCTGCAGTACATTCCTTGCCAACAATTAAAGCCCACCATCTTTCTTGCAATATGCCTTACAGTAGTGCTGCAACTATCTGGATATTCTATCTTCCACAGTGGAGATACTCCTATTCGACTCAATCTTCTATGATAGAGTACTCTTGTCAGTATCTCAACACTAAAACCTCTACTTAGGGTAATAGGAGCTATCCTACTGAAACCCTGAGTATCTCCTATAGTAGGAATTCATATATAAGACTAGTAGTTATACTGTAATTTACTAGTCTGATAATCAACAAAGATAACTCTTATTGAACTTGATCCCTAGTATTCAATAGCGACACACCAAATCAGCACTCACTTCCATCTCAGACTTCTCTCTATTATCTAAAGTTGCAATCACATAGCAGACAAATAGCACAGCACATAAGCTGAAGCCAAGGTCGTTCCACAAGTCTACATATCCCTGAGTCCATCTTGTGGACTTTCACCTCTGGTGTGAACCATGCCTGACACATTATCAGAAACTGGCATATAATCTTTTAGGTATTTGACTTCAAAGATAAATAATTCCTCAATTTTCTAGATGATGAATTCTATCTTATCAAATCTTTATATTCTGTGGCTTAAACACTTTGGTCATTCAAATTCATTATGTGTAAGTGTCAGAGTTTTGTTATAATTACAAGACCTTAGAGTAGATCAAGAAAAGAAATCTTATATAGAGTTTACACAAGAGAACTTGATAGAGAACTCTGTACAGGATTGTCTACCTTATATACTCAAACTCCATGGTCTGTGCTAACTACTTCTAGCCTACCCTAAACAGCTATATGTTTGCCTTAAGATCAACATGTGTTAAACATACTGTATAACATCATTCTTTTAGAATCTTCTATGCTTTTTCTTGTGACACATGACTGTGTAACTGTGACCATGACCTTGTTGTGTGACTGATGTGTGACAGTGTGACAGTGATGTCACATTAACTCTAACCCTAAGTCCCCAAAAATAAAAAATAAAAGAAAAGGAAATAACAAATGAGAAAAGAAAAAATAAAATAGTTAGAGTCCACTGTCTTGAACTCTGACAAGTTGTGAATGTTGGACTTTTTTTTTCCTTTTTTTTTCTATTTCCTTTTTGCTTTCTTTTTTTATTATTAGAGTTAAGGTTTAAGCATGACATTATAGTCATACTGTCATAAACTATCATCTAATGTTGTCACAGTAATGGTCACATGGTCACATGGTTGTGATGGAACATGGCAGAACAATCTGGAATAATAATGTCATACAATATGTTATGATCTCAGGACCTTAGAGTGGGTTAAGAAAAGGAATCTTGTATAGGGTTTACACAAGAGAACTTGATAAAGAACTCCATACAGGATTGTCTACCTTATATACTAAAAGGCCCTGGTCCATGCTAATGATAAAAAAGTACAAGTAAAAGTAAAAGAAAGAAAAAAGAGAAAGAAAGATAAAAATGAAAGAATATTAGAAAAATGTTGAGTCCAAGGTTCACAACTCTGACATAATGTGTTTAACACATGTTGACCTTATGGTTTACACATGGTCTTTAGGGTAGGCTAGATGTAGTAGTAGCATGGACCATCTGGTAGAGTATATCAGGTAGACAACATTGTACTAGGAACTCCATCCAGTTCTCTTGTGGTTAACCCAATCTAAGGTTTACTCTTTTGATTCTAACTCTGAGTCTTAAGACATAACAGCAAGAGCCACCAGAGCTATCACCAATTATGCTCCAACAGGAGAGTATCATCTTTGTTTCTTCCCTAAAGAAGACTTCAATTGCCTATGTGGATCTTATCCAATCAAATACAGATGTCATATCCTCCATGAATGCAGGAGGTTTAACAATTATTGGAACCCTATGAGGGATACTATTAGTCAGTTTGTATCCTTCCTTGAATTCAATCTGAATGCTTTTTCCTTCGGAGAAAGTATTACACAGTAGAGCGGTCTCTTTGCTCGTTCAATAGTTTTTTCCTTTTTTATTTCCTTTTTCTATTTCTATTTCTATTTCTATTTCCATTTTTTCCTGTTGTTCCTTTTCTATGTAACGTAGTTACGAAGTAGCTACCACTGTCTGCCCTCGCGCTCCATGTAATAAATTGTTGATTTTTCAAAATAAAAAAAAAGATGGCTGGAGTTTTTGACGGTCAATGCCCTTATAGCAATAGTTTTACTGGAGCCAGCACAAAAGTATGTCCTTATGTAATCCTATGAACAGGTTTCCCACCAATTACCAATTACCAATACCCCACTTTCATTGCCAATGTGCCTTCACCGACATCCATGAAAAATAATCAAATACTTATTGTGATCATTCTGATACTGCTGGTGACGCTGATACTTGCGTCTGACGTACACGAGTTTCTTGTTGACGAGTATGTATCTATTTCATTATTTAACTACTCTCTCTGACTGGATTTTGATTCATGTCCCAGGTATCTGGAAGATCCTTACCTGAGATATCGACCACCTTTTGTCAGATCTCTTCCGGTTCAGCTCCTCCTTACAGGTGTCATTCTCACCTTAACCGTGGTCCTCTTAATCCATCTACTTTTCACCGCTCAGTATCATTGGCCTTTGGCTCCTGTTAACTATGTGCTGCAAATTTCTGGAGTTACGACGCTCTTAATCTCTCTCATCGCTACTATGCATGTTGTCTTGTCCGCCAGTCTAGAAGAGAGCTCGCACTGGCCGTACATGCTTAGTTATATAGCTGTCGAGGTTCCGCCTTCTGATGAGGACTTCTCGGAGGGGTGGAGTACTGCAGAGAGAGCAACATGGGCTGTCATGACTGCTTCAACCTCAGGGCTTGTTCAGGTGTGTCGTGCTTTGCTTGTAACGCCACGCGCGCGTTTCTGATAGGACTTAGATCACACATATACAATTTCTTACTCTCCTATACCCATCTCAGCTGGAGAAACGACTCATCTTTGCGCTTTTGGGTAGGATATGTAACCCTGCGCGACGATTAATTATTCTCAAACTATCTTAAAGGTCCATTAGCTATCGTTGCTGCAGTTATGCAACTTGTTCCCATCAATCAGCAAACTACAAGTCCCATATCAGCAGATGTAAAAAATGTCTGCAACGCTACACTCTCCCTCCTCTTCACTGTCTCCCTTTTCATCTGGGGCTTACTTGTCAACAGGAAGCAGGCATGGAGAACAGACGGAGGAACGGCTGTTTTCGGGGCTGCTGCCTTGACGCTCGCCCTGGTATCTACAGCTCTCAATTTCATCTATGTAGATCGGCAGGAGGAGGTAATCACTTGGCTACCGGGACTCATGTGGGTAGTTGTCCTGTGGCAGAGTTTCCTTGGATGGTGGTGGTGGGTCGGAGCTGGAAGTGGAAGCGGGTTAGGAGGAGATGGTGATATGGAAGAAAAGCTAAGAAAGGAAGCTAAGAAAGAAGATCGTCGACGAGAATCTGAAGAGCAGCGGCAGGAAACCAAAAATCGTGCGAGGAAGGTCTGGAAGGACGTTGCGGGTGCTCTTGGAAGAGATACAGTTGTTGCTGGAGGGTGTTCTTCGACTCAGTTAGGACTGCGATCTCCGTATCAGCTATCTCGTATCCGGACGCAGTCGTTACCCAGTGGCCCATCATCCCTTGAATTACCACATTCGGCCACCTCTGTTTCCTCGCCACCTCGGTCTGTTTTGTCTGCTCCTCAATCCTCATCGGCTGGAACAAGTACTGGAACGCTTCCTAGGCTACTGCCGAGTTCTGTTCACAGGTTCTACGCGAGTGTGCGGCGGGCACATCTATTAGCTGCTCGACAACAAGCGGCAGAGCGAGTGGAGCGGATACGAGAGATGGGGAGAAATGGAGTATCTGATGCGTCGAGATCTACATGGGGAGTGAGCAATTTATTATGGCGGACGAAGATAAGGCAAGATGGGAGTGCCGAGAAAGATATCGACACTGATGTCGAAGAAGATAGAGGGGAGGGTGAGTATGAATTAGGCGACAGGGGCGGTTGGCGACATCAGTCGCAAGACCCTGAAGAGGATATCCCAGATGAAAATGATGTTGAGAGTGGAGGAGATCCGATGCGCAGAAAGGATGATGATAAAACGGAGGTCGAGGAAGGAGCTCCTGTGGATATTGCCGACAACAGACACTTCTCAGTGGCCTCAGCATCGAACGCAATCCAGCCAGAACGGAGGTCTTTGTGGTGGTGGGGGCCTTTACAACGCTGGCGGCTGAAAGACTCAACTATTTATTCATAGCTTTTCTGTTTTTGCTCTTATCAGTCATGCACGACCTGTAACTTGTACCATTTCTTGTTTTTTGATTGTGGACATGTACGTAGATACCATTTCTTGCAGTGATGTATATCCCAAAACGGGAACAAACCAAGCTCTAACTCTAACCACCAAGAATGCCTCTCATTGAGGTAGATATAGTTACTGGTTATTTTTCTTATCTCATTCGAGCTTACAGGTTATCGCAAACGATCGTACTGGTCGTAGAGGTGGGCTTTTGTTCATCGAACTGAACTGCTGTGCGACTGATTGTGATGTGCAGTACGAGTCAAGTGCAGCCCCGACGACACAGTTGGTGATCTGAAAAAGCTGATTGCTGCGCAAACTGGCAATGATGCCTCCAGGATACGTCTGAAGCGGTGGTGCGTCGTAGTCGAAAATCTGCCAAAATCTGGTCATGACAAACGGCAGGAACGTGGAGTGTAAGGACGCCATCTCTCTTTCGGATTACGAGATTCATGATGGAACGAGTTTGGACCTGATTTGATTGTTCTTTGTACTACTACTACTACTACTACTCGGACTCAATTTGGAGTGTCCAAGTAAATCAGTTTAACACTGTCACTATTGACATTCCCGTTTTCCATGTTGCCATCATGAATTCCTATCCTCCGGAATTGCTTGTGCAACTTGCGCCCGTCATGTTCGTTGCTGGTCTTGACGTTCCTTCAAACACAGGAAACCAGCCTCCTGGGACACCTCAGTCACCATCCTCTTCAAATAAAATTTCAGACCCGTTTCACATCCTGATCGTCAGACTCCGTGAAGCTCTCACCAGCCAGCGAAAAGTCGCAATATGGCAACCAGAGAAATCCAAAACATTCCATGCCGCTCTAGTTGACAAAGAAGTGCGATTTCCACCTCGTAAACTGATAGCACCGGATGACCCCTCATATGCTTCATCACATTCGCCTTTATCACCTTTAACACCAAGTTCACCCTTGCATCCTGACGGACTGATAGCGCCTATATGGATGCGCAAACATACGACACTCATTCCTTCTGTATTTGTGATGTTTACAAGGTTGTATGAGCATCCACCAAATGCTCCAAAGTCACCGCTCGAAGGACTGGACATGGACAGAGAAAAGGAGAGAGAGGCTGAAGAGAAGAGACATGACGCGGAACTTTCGACTGAAATTGCAAATCGAAAGAAGAGCACAAATGAAAGGAATATCAAACTAACAGTTGTCCTGCTGGCCAGCCGCAAAATGCTTGGTGAGGATGAGGAGATTTGTTCTCGAGTGTGTATTCATCAGGATTTCAGATGACCCTGCCTTGGATGTGAGGTTGACATTCATCAGGCGACACAGTGGCCTGGACTCACGGGCAGCACTCTTCGTACTGAGCCCGGTAAGTCAAGCTGAACTAGGGGAGTTTGTCAAAAGGTAGGCTTATGCTAATGAACTATGACCTCAATTTTGATGTTCTATGCAGTTTGTCTCAAGCTTTGTATGACCCAGCTGTCGAGTATTATACCGCGCACTCCAAGCGGGTGAGACGAAAACGAAATAGACATTCTACGACAGTATCTTCATATCCTAACCCTTCTGTTGGGAACATTGTTAGGCCACTTCGTCCCGAAGGATGGACCGTGCGTTACGAGTACAAAATGGCTTGTTTTGCAGAATTTCGAGGAGAAGATGAGGTGGCGCTCAAGTGAGGCTTGTTCTTCTGAGCAAACAACACTTGTTGATGGGCTCCAGACATTATCAAGGCGCATACGATATGTTGGTCATTATGTTTGGCTCTCCCGCAATTCTGCCCCCACGAACCAAACGATGGGCCGAGGCGAAAGTACTTGCAGACGCCATCAATATTAAGGTTTGAGCTAGTCCTGACCAACCGTTTGTATGGCTCACATTCAGAACAGATCACAAAACTTTATCTTTATAATAATGAGCATTCCCTTGCATTATCACACCACTCTACACACATTCGGAAGTTCGGAGATTTCTCAAGAGGTTGGGGTATAGGTGAAGAGACATTTGAGTTCTGGAGCTGGATTGCTCGACAGTAAGCGTCCCGAGTCGTATCTTCTGACCCAATCATAACGTATATCTACAGGAACCGTTTGTTCGCAGAGCTTTTAGAGCAAGGGACACGAACAACTCTAGTGATTCCCTCACACAACCATCAAGCTGTTGTGTCCAGTACAAGCACTCTGACGCCTACTTCTCAACGATTAGTAGGTATCGATGTTGACCCAAGGACACTCGGACTCAATCCAAGTCATTCGCTACAACATCCTGGGTTCTATTACTATGTTGCTGCCCGATGCACAGAGATGCGGCGGTCAAAGTTTCGGATTACTTCGGAAGCAGAGGTACATAATGACGGGTTACCATTTTGATCGATGTCTCATTTTTGCCCATAGAAAAGCGGACACCCAATCTCGTTATCCCCTGGATTCTCCAATGAGAAGAAGGTCACTCATGATACTATCATTCTCGAGGTGACGCATGTCTGGTATTGATGTACAAAACATCCATTAATCATTGTTCAAATCAGCTTTATACTAAGGCGTATGAACTGTTCAAGAAATACAATCCTGGAGATACCTCTGTTCATGGCCAAGGGCGCCTCATCCTTTGGATTGCCTATCGCATTGCTCAGACTCACTCTGACTCTGGACAATATGAAATGGCGATTCGGTTTGTCTCTAGTGCTGATTAAATAGGTACATGCCTGACACGTCTTCCAGATTCCTTGAAAGAATAGCCAGAACATATCGCAGAGAACATTGGGATTCTATGTTGAGACCGCTCTTGACGACATGGTTTTGTTGTGCAAAGCAGCTGGGTGATGTTGAGCTTAGTATACGACTGTTGTTTGAGATGATGGGTCATGGTTTGTGTTCATTTATCTGTTTTCTTCTTCATCTTTTCACCTCTCACCTGTCAGATGTCCTAGAGCAGGAAGACACTGATCAGTTACAGGAAGATTTGCTTGCTGTATTGCAGGTATTCAACACCTGAATTTATGATTTTTGAAACTAAACAAACTTCAGAGCATTGGTCCGAAATCTCCAAATGAGCCTTTCACTTTGGAGCTAGCGGAGGCTAAATCATTATGTGAGTGGATCAAGCCTGATGCCTTAGTTCTGCTCAACAGACTGCTTTACTCTAAGTTGATACAAACGTGGTCTTTTGGTCATCGGTCATCAAAGTAGGTGAAGTGGCTGCATTCCAGGTCTCCATCACTGCGCCAAATTCAGTCTCTGTATCCTCCATCCCATTTGTTTCTGTAACCATACATTTAGAAGATAGACCATCTATTATCGTCCGGCATTCCGCGGGCATGAAGCAAAGCACGAGTGCTGTTCAATGGCATGACGCCGGTGAAATATCGACGTCTTCTCGAGATCCTACAGAAATTGAGGCAGTCCTCCAATGGAATCTGGGAGATGTTCTTGTTATTTCCGGACGGATTATTTCGGAGAAACCAACGGAACTTAAGGTGCCTTCAAGTCATACGAAAGTCGTACAACTTCGATTGAGTTGGGCTGACATGCTTATCTAGTTTTCAAGACTCGTTTTAACGATGGCGATGAATGCTTGGATAATAGAGCTTCCCTTGGACCCTTGTGGTAGTAGAAGAGGGGTCCCTACTCCAGGAAAGTGGTTATCAGCGGTCGATCCACCTCGCTTCACCGATATCACACGAGAGCGGTATTGGTTAACGGTGTATATTTTCTATCCTAAGTGTGCATCAATTGTCTGACTTACAGGTATGCAGAGTCAAGCATCGTTCGCACAGAATATTTGTCTCTATCCAGCATCAGGCCCCGGCCTTCCTTAATGAGAATTATCCCATCGCCATCGAAGTAACGAATGCCGATGATAAGGACCTTGAGGTAATTCTTGACGTGCTGTTGCAGCCAACTGATGTGGATAGTGCCAGTGAGTTGTTCGGCTGATTGGTTCTCATATTTCAATTCTCAACATTACTTAGCCAATAAAATCACCATCGGTGACGAGCAATTTTCGAGCCTCATCAAAGGTGTTCTCTGTGGTATGATTAAGCCCGGTGCTGCAGCAGTGAAGATACTGCATCTTCTCAGCCGTGGTGCTGCAGGTGACAGAATCCTTGACATCTCTGTGCAAACCAGAATTCCAGGGTCTTCATCCCCAGACCAAGTGTCCCAAGATGACCGAGAAAGTGACGTAACAGAGAATTTACAGACAGTCTCTGTTCCTACAGTAGATGTCTTCCACTTGACACAGGACGTCACTTATCAACATAGCAAGAAGGAATGGAGTGGTCTTGGTGACTTCAAAGGCTACGAGGAAGATTATGAGGACTTCGAGAGAGGAATGGAAGCGACGGTTATCACAGATATCCGCGTTGTCGGGCCTTGGTCAATATATATTGAACGCGTTGAATTCGATAACGGGGTGGGTCAATCTGGTTTTGATATTACCATTATTACACTGTATTGAATCAAAGGCAGGGTGCTCATGCAAAATGTATCGATACATCGCTGAATTCAGATGGTGACGGTATTTTCCCCGGGTGTAAGCTTTTCCCTCAAGGTGTTCATGATAAGGGTTAAGTTCAAACCAGCCTTCTCACAAGGAGACGAGTTCAATATCTCAAGTCGCTTCGCTTTGCCTTCTGACGAAAGTATACAAGTGAAGCCACAATCAGTGCCATGTCATTACACGATCTTGTGGCGAAGGTTAGTCGTAAAATTGAGTCCTGAAGTCGAATTTCCTGGAAGCTCCCCGATAGATCTTATGATGATGGAAAAGAGGGAGAACTCTCGTTGACCCGAATCGTATTGCCTCCATTGGAGCCGCCACAGGAAAATGTCGTAGCTTTGTTGGACGTTCCAGCGGTTGCAACGCTCCATGTCCCGTTGAATCTCACACTCTTGGTTCGCAATTATCATCCGGCGTTATCAGCAAATATCCTGTGTCAACTGGATACGGACAACATTGATACTTTCGTCGTTTCTGGACTGAGGAATGGACGTCTGCCGATTTTGCTTCCAGGGGCCGAGGAAAGGGTGACTTGGCGGTTGATTCCAATGGAATGTGGCCATATACGATTGCCCAATATCAAAGTTTATAACCGCCGGATAACTGCTCCTGTTCAATCTCAGAGTTCCGCGGAAGGACAAGACGAGGAGGATATTGTGGATATTGTTGATGTTCGTCGCAACAGAAAATTACAAATCTTGACTGGCGCAAATACCGGAAATAGGGAGGAGGAGGAACTTGGGCAGATGACTGTTCTTGTTTGTCCCTGAGTCCCTGCATGTATATTCCCTGACCGCAATGGTGTTTTTCCAAATGAAGATTATTGCAGCCCACTGGATTGCATACTTTTGGCTTTTGGCCGTAAAACGACGTATCGACTTGACTTCCAGTATGAGTGTCATGCCTCCCAGTAATCGACTCTACATCAAATATGCACTGACGCTACAATGGACCACACAATCGAACTAAACGGCAATCTCCTAGAATATACATTATTGATATCCGGTGCGGTCATCAGGTGGTAAGGTTTTTTTTTTGGATTCAGCATTTACCGAACAAGTGACCTCTAGAGCTAAGACGCGGTCCGAACCACAAGGGAACCGTTGAGATCACCCCTTGGAAAAGGATGATCTAATATTGACTAGACTGAACTTAGCGGAAGGAGTTCTGCTATATATAAGAGAACGTTACAGGAACGGAATAAACAATGGTGTGTCCATAGCGTTACAGATGGTAGATGTGTGAGCGAAGTTTTCTGGTGGAGTTTGATGGTCAAGTGGTCGAAGTAGCATACATGGCACCCTGAAGATTTGTGACACTGAGATGGTCCATCCAGGGCGAGTCGACATAGAGCTTTTGTCTCTCTGAATGTGAAAAAATATTCAAACTGAGACATTTCCCAGTGAGTGATTGCGTCAGATCGTCGTCAAATTGTCGTCAAGTCGTTTGTAAGAAATATCGGTAAGCAGATGCCTGTGTGACTGAAATAGAAAGAAGTTCGGCACTTTTGTTGGGGGGAAAGGAAGGACACCGCACAGAGCATTTAAAAACAGGCAAATGAACAACGATCGAACATCCTTCTCCTAGTCTCATAGAAAGCACTATGACAAGCCCAGATGCGCAAATCTACCCTCACGCGACCGGCACTGCAGCTGAAACGGTAAGGCTACATCAAGAACCACAGGATCTGGTATTCTGGTCCGGTTGGGTAAGGGCACTCTTTCGATCACCATTTATCTGCATAGGGCTGACGTGTAGGCTTGCACGGTGTCTGGTTTTAGTTCTGCCCATACAATCAACGAGTTTGGATCGCTTTGGAGGAGAGGGGAATCCCATACCAATACAGAGAGGTTAATCCATACAAGAAAGAGAAGGCTTTTCTTGGTGCGTGTGCATGCACTTTTTCATAATGAAAGTATGGTTTACATTCTTCCGGTATCGTGATCAATACTAGAGGTCAACCCGAGGGGATTAGTCCCAGCAGTTAAGTACAGAGGCAAGGCTCTCTACGAATCCTTGGTTTTGCTTGAATTCTTGGATGATGCGTATCCATCGCACTCACCAAGGCTTCTTCCTTCCGATCCAGTTGATCGGGCTGTGGCAAGGATTTGGATCGATCATTTCAGCAAGAAATACCTGCCTGCTGTCCAGCGTCTCACTCAGCTTCAAGAGAAAGAACAGCAGGACAATAGTCGAGAAGCGCTGTACAAGGCCCAAAAGGAACTGGCAGAGCAAGTCAAAGGGCCATATTTCTTCGGAGAACAATTTAGCATTGTTGATGTCGTTGTAGCTCCTTGGGTGGAGCGAGATTGGGTCATTACTGAGAAAAGAGGGTATGACCGGGGTGCGGCGGGAGAAGCTTGGGTCAACTACGCAAGGGTTTTAAGCGAGAGGCCTAGTGTACGCAGGACAAATAGTGTGAGTGCTGAACATTGTCAAAACTCTCATCAGCTAAATGAGTCCAAATAGCTCAGGGAACATCTTCTGCCGATCTACGGTCGGTACCTCAGAAATGAGGCTCAGAGTGAGGTGGCTAAGGCGATAAGGGAGGGAAGAGTCATGCCTTGAAGGGCTGTCTGGTACCGCTATCTGGTACCGTAAAACTGGATGCTTCCGAGAATGTTTTCAGAAAGTAATGGGTGATCGGAATGAGTATCCTTTTAGTCGGTTCCGTTGAGTCACACTACAGTAGTCATGGTACATCACTTCAAGTAACTGAGTGTTATTCTTGCAGGTTATGGGTCCTGCCCTGTTGTACTGTTGAAAGAAACAAGCTTACTCTATTGAAGCAACTACCCAAGTTGGATGTGTCTAGGACAATTTTTGTGTTCTGTTTCCAGACAGTGGTCCAAAGAAAAGGACTGTGGGGGTATTTTAATAGTAGTATGCATTGTCCAGTGTTGTTTTCTCCCACATAGTCCTCACCATACCGATATCTGCACCTCTTGACATTGCTACTCCTGCTGTTGCTCAAGAAGTTGTTGAAAGAAATAAAGCACAGCAGTATAATGTAGTGTGGACAACTGATGACTATTTATCAATATAGTGATGTTTTTTGTGGAAAGCTAAATATGAGCAATATAGAACAAGTATTCATAATTTGGAAATGGTTAATAGGATATGAATAACAATCTTGGCTTTAACTTATGTGTGACACCTACTATATGTATATGTTGGCTGTAATTTCTAAAGAAGAAGACTATAGAGTCAAGAGAAGAAGTAGCAGATTGCTAGTGAACATGTTACTAATACATGATTAGTAGGTATATCTACAAAGACACTATAAATACTAACTTCCAGTAATATAGCAACAGGAAGTCTGTTAGAGCAACTAGGCAGAAGTACATGGAAAACACTTCAAAACTCCAGTGTCACAAACTTCATTCAGCTTGTATCTCCACAACCAGTGGAC
>Ga0157357_1000387_pt1 | contig 19098 bp, 20 predicted proteins | sample AttcapACBM1_FD_111485 | JGI IMG/M metagenome (GOLD analysis project Ga0157357, IMG submission 111485) | Fungus gardens microbial communities from leaf cutter ant in Botucatu, State of Sao Paulo, Brazil - Atta capiguara ACBM1 | ecosystem: Host-associated > Fungi > Mycelium > Unclassified ... | reverse complement strand
TGTGTGACGAGCCGAAAGGTTTCTTGTTGGTTTCTTCAGGCTAATAAAATAAAATGAAAGAGTGGGGAGAATATGCGTCTATCGTATATCTCTCAGAAATGGCATCGATACCTTGGCTATGCAAGAAATTTCCCAACACCCTCACAGGTATCCCGCTGCCACACCACAGGATAAACTCCAATGCAATGCTTGAGCTCCTATACACCTTGTGGCGCCTCGTTTGATGCTCTTATGATTCCTGTGTATAGTTTACGCGGACTACTAAAGATGTTTCATGTCCACTGGGGCAGTTGGAATTTTGTCATCCAGTTTCCTTCCCAGCTCATCAGGATTAGGAGACACTGTATGTACTTTGCTGTGTCCCGGTATGGCCGGCCGGGAAGGAGCGTGATGCTGCAAGGCTGTCAGATTGGCAACTTTTGATATTTGACAAATACTTACTTGCCTGATGCCAGGCCCCTCCCTGCTTTGCGCGTGACTCCCAGTAATCCTCCTGAAATCCTCTCTCTCTCAATAAATGAGTCCACCTCCGCCCGACGATGACCCGCTTACTCTGGCGCTTCAGCCCCCACCAGACGAAACCCCGGAGCAGCGCCAGGTGCGGGAGGCAGCTGAGGCTGAGGCCAAGAGGGTGAGCGATGAAATTGACGAGCAAATCAAGCGAGAGAGAGAGAACGAGCGGCGGAAAAAAAGACCAGTCAAGTTGCTTCTGCTAGGTGAGTACTCTGCTCTTTCTTTCTCACAGCAGTTTTTTTTTTGCTCACAAAAAACATATCTAGGTCAGAGTGAAAGTGGCAAGACCGCTACGCTCAAAAGTCGGCTCTTTGTTCCACCTCGTTTGTCCTTGCTGATTTCCTCCTCAGATTTCCAGCTCACCTACGCGAAACGCGAATGGTCAGAGGAACGAGCGTCTTGGCGTGCGGTTATCTTTCTCAATCTGGTTCGCAACGTCAACGAGGTTCTCGAACACATGTCTGCAGAGATGACCGATCTACCCTATCCCCGCTACCCAGACAGTGATTCTACCGAAGAACTTCCCATCCGACCTATTAAAACACTGCCACCGCTGAAATTCAAGGACAAACATAAGCAGCTTCGCCTTCAGCTTGCTCCCCTCCAACAAGTCCAGCGCGAACTAGAACAACAACTGGGTGCTGCTAGTACTGAAGTCTACTCGACCGTTTCTGCTCCCTTTGAATCCCAGACTTCTTCAGGTCGGCGTGCCCCATCCGAGTTTTCCATCAATTCGTCAAATGGGTGGAAGTCGGCCCTAGATAGATTTCGCAAGGGTCCGGGAAATCGCCCAGAGGCACCTAACGACAATAACAAGGGCAAGGGTTCCAGGGACATGGAAGAGGAGATGGCTGAGATTATCGTGAGTTGTAGGGAGGATATCAAAGCCTTGTGGGAGGACCCTACTGTTGGGGAGGCCCTTTCGCGGCGGAAAGCAAGAATAGAGGATGTCCCCGGTTTGTGAGTATTCCGACCTCGCATCGAACCTCCATTCAAGCCCGGTCTAGTTTCCTAAACGACTTGGAACGGATAGCTGTCAAAAACTATATACCATCTGACGATGATGTCATCCGGGCTCGTTTAAGGACTCTTGGTGTGCAAGAATACAGATTCATTTTTGATCATGGTCTGTCGTCATATTGTTTTTCCCGACCACGTTCATAGTGCTCTGGGATAGGCAAGACTGTAGGCCAGGAATGGCGTTTATATGATGTTGGAGGTACTAGGAGTAGTGTGAGTGCCTTTGTCATTCACGAACTTTCCACAAACTCCATCTTCCTGTCTGATCATTCCAGCGCGCCGCGTGGTATCCGTACTTTGATGATGGTGAGCCGAGAAGCTGTTGGACATACAGGAACATTGATTCTGGTCTTGAATCTCAGTCGATGCCATCATTTTCTTAGCGTGAGTGGGAAATTTCTACTTTGTTCATACCTAATGCCGTTTTCTTTAGGCCAAGTCGGTATCATTGAGCCACTATCCTGGTTCGCAACTGCTGACCGTTTCCCTGGTCTAGTTTCTCCGTTTGATGAAAAGTTGACCGAGGACCGTCGAGTGAATCGACTAGAGGATAGCTTTTTGTTGTGGAAGTCTGTATGCTCATGCAAATTGCTCACCGAGGCGCAACTGATTCTTTGTAAGTTTTCCTCTTTGTCGTGTGCTATTTATTAAACTTGCTGGGATTAGTTCTTAACAAATGTGACCTCCTTCAAGCCAAACTCCAACGAGGTATACGCATCCGAGATTCTGTGCCGAGTTATCACAATCGCGCAAATGATCTCCCCACTGCAACTCGCTGTGAGTCAATGCTCTTCCTCCTCCTCTTAACCTGTTACCCATATCTTCAAACACTCAGACTTCCAACAACACTTCAAAGAAATCGCTCGCCAGTATTCTCCTTCCCCCAAGCCTTTCTATGTTCATCTTACCTCCGTCATAGTTTGTGTTCCTCCCTCTTTGGAATAGCATTGATGTTCATATGCACCTATTCTTGTAGGATACGAAATCAACGGCAGTCACACTCGGTGCTGGTATGTCCTTGATTGTTCTGTGGAGTAATCGTGCACTGATAAAGTTCTTCCTTTCAGTTGAAGAATCTATCTTGCGCGAACACCTTCGACGTGCAGATCTAGTGTAATGCCATTCATGTCACCAAACCGGGATCAATATCTTCCTGTCCAATGTTGGATGATGGCCAAGGACCATTCCATCATCACTTTGAGGAGAGCCGAAAGTGTTCATCTGCTCGTCACATTAGTGTCCGGCGGATCTGTTCGATGGCTTTCTGTTAATTTCGCACTTTAGGAGTTTTCTGCCCTGTGTTCCAACGTTGAGATGGATCGGGTCTCTTTCTCTCTTTCGTGTTGGTTTACCCATGTATTGCTTGTCAGATCTTCTTTCTTTTTCTTTCTCTACGAACGAACCAGTGGTATATGATTTGAGTTTACAATATTTTGGATTACCGTCTCTCATTCATAATCTAGTTGATCTTTTCGCATAAAAGTAATATCATTCTGTCCCAATTGACGTGACTTTTGTTATCTGACGATGCGCTGAGAATCCCATTATTGTCATGTTTTACAATCCAGAGATTTAGGGCCGTTGGTCGCTACGGTGAATGATGAACCAGTAGAATATTCTTGGTGAGTTGAAATGAAATCTGGAGTATATGGTATATGTCTGAGGCAGGATCGTTATAACTATAAGCTAGGTAAGCCACTTGGCTAATATTTTTAAATTCAAATAATCCGAGAATCTCCTGTATGGCAAACAGGACTAACGATTTCAGGTTCAATCGTCTCTGAACATGTACCTGAACCTTGCAGTCCTGGTAAGATATTCATGCTAGTTTCTGCCAAGCATCAGAATAATATCACACACGCACACACTTGGTGAAGGGAATCAAACACGAATAGTCGAGCAACCCGGAAAAATAAAAAAAACAGGTACGTAAATCTATCTATCTAGTATCGTCCCAAGGGGAACTCGCATTCCCTCTCAAAGTCGGACTCACCAATCCTCGTTCCGTTCTACTCTCATCAACCAATATCCTCCTTACACCTCCATTGCCCCCTCCACTTTCACTTGCACTAGCACTCGAGCTCGCACTTGTCCTGTTATTGGGACCAGATACTCCTCCCAAATCACCAACACTCATGGTCATGCTCAAATCTACAGCATCGCCACTAAAAAATTCATCCTCACTATCTGCAGGCGTAGCCATTCCACTTCTACTTCCATTGACATTGACACTGGCATTTCCTCTTCCAGTAGCTTCGCCAAATCGAGGCGAACTAGTTCCACCGAATCCACGCCCACTAGGTTTCCTCGCGCTTTTCCTTGCATGAAATGTCCGGCTCGCAGTTGCATTCGAGAAAAGGGGTAGTAGATATCTCTCATCTAAGTTTTGGAACCATCGTCCGTCTTCACCGATAATCCCGCTGAACGTTCTCCGGGGTGGATGTGTGTTGTTGTTACTGGGGTCATTTGACAGGTTTGATGATGTGGTATGGTTGGTGGCCCCACTTAGGCTGGTGTCATGCTGAATGGCAGTAGGTGCAAGAGGTAAAACTTCAGCTCCATCTGATTCGTATGAATCGCTAGAGGCAGCCGAGAATATGGGAGCATTCGCCAAAGGTGCAGAGTCTTGGGGTTGATAATGGTGGTTATAAGTGTTGAATCGCGAAGCATAGTGGGTCCCCACTCTTGCCGCAGCAGCGGCAGAGACATCGAAGTTTCTGGTTGTAGGTGATAAAGCAGACCCCTCCGATCCTTCCCAATAACGGGCCCAGATCCCTCGACCACGAGCACTTCGCCCCAGGTATCTAGAGGACGAAGATGGAGGAGCACCACTCAAGAACACTGGACCTTCGTCTTCGTCGCTACTCCCTCCTTCATCATCTTCTACACCCGTCCTGATGCCAAGAACTTCAAGCATCCTGGCGGTGGTACCACCAAATAGGATAACAGTGAGAACAACAACAGCCAACACCGTCGTCCTCATCATCTGTGCGTTACGCCCTGTGAATCCCGCTGCCAGTGCCACACCCACAGCTCCCCTTAATCCAGCCCAGAAAAGCATCATTTGATAGGAATGAGGCAGCTCCTCAGACCTTTGTCCCCGCGCATATTTTAAAAAGAAATTGATCCCTGTCGAAAGTGGGAAGACTGCTGCATAGCGAGTAAAAACGACAGCAACAGTAGTAATCGTTATGAACAACGGCTTGACATAACTGAACACCGGCTCTGATACGGGTGCGCTGGTGAATAGTGCCATTCCAAGATATATGAAGATGAAGTTCTCGGAAAGCTGCGCCAGGGTTGAAAAAATATATTTGCTCGCACGCTGGGTCCGTCGCGACATAGTATGGTAAGCGTAGTGCTTGAGTGTGATGCCGCAGAAGAGGAGCGAGACAATGCCGGACATTGAGAGTCCATTGGAGAAGAAGTAGCAAGTATAAGCGCAGAGAGCAACAAGGCAGGATTCGATGGAAGGGTAGTGATGCAAATAGGAATGCTTGAGAAGAAGTGACGCTCCTAACCCAAAAGCCACACCAAGGGCCATGGAGACGGAGAAGTTGACGAGAAAAATACCGATGCCATGGAAAATAGATTTGAGGTACACTTCGGTATTGTGAAATTGCGTTAGAGTCCTGGGTTAGGCAAGAAAACTCAGTTGGTTATGGAATGGAGACTGATCAGAAAGTGGAAGAATACATACTCATACATGACAATACTGACAGCGTCATTTAACAAACTTTCGCCGAAAATTACGGTATAGAGTTTGGGGTCGACCTTGTATTGGTTGAAAATCGCCAGAATCGTCACTGGATCTGTCGCGGATAACGTTGAGCCAAAAATCAAACACTCCAATAGAGTGAGATCGAGTGATTCTAGGCCGAGGAACGAGTATATGTACACCAGAACTCTGTACTGTGAGTGATCAGTTTACTGAAGGGGCTCTCGGGAATAAGCACAAAGGAAAGCTACTAGACGCACCCCACACCGATAGCGGATATAAAAGTCCCCAAAAATGCGAAGATTAGTATTGAACCAAAATTCCGAAAAAAATTCTCCTATCATTTGATGGATGGAGAGAGGGAGAGAGATTTAACGATTGTGTGGTGGAGGAAAAGTTGCGCACCTGCTTAAGTTCGTAACCTGAATTGAGGATGATGGGCGGGAGCAAAAGATTGAAAAACAGCGTGTGTCGAAATGTCTGCAGAAGAGACAGTTAGTTATCTGCACGAAGACATACCAGTCAGAAGTTGGGGTTTCATTGAATGAGCCCCGGCATGCGAGTTCCAGTTTATGAGGGAATAGAAAGAACAAAGGGCGCTAAACCAAGTTACTCTCGAGAAAGACCATATACTCACCAACATGTCTCTGATCATCGTTCCGGGCGCCAACCTGACGATCAATCCAACCACCATTCCAGCAAAAATACTGACTAGTGTCTCATGGACCGTTTTAATCTTCTTGATTTGCAGGTAATAACTCGTCCATAGTGATAACACTAGCAACACACAAACAAGGAAGAGAGACCAAGACGAATAATATTCCTCTTCTTCTGGAACAGGCACAGCACTTGGGAGGGGTTTGAGGTCTATATGAAAGCCTGACATTTGTGGCTCATGCACCACGTCCAGAACGAGCTCGAGTCGACGCCAGATGAGCAGCGAAGTGGAAGATACAGATACAGCACAGCCATTGATTGCGTAATCATGAAGGTGAGTGAAATTTATAAATAGATTATCATAATCTCTAAGTCTACTTTTTCCTCCTGGCCTCTTGGAATCGTTTCATCTGGTCACTGGCATGAGCACGCTTGTTTCTCTGTGATTCAAGGTGTTTTGCGTCTTCTACCCTTTTTCTCATGCTTTCGATGACCCAATTCATTGACTCCCTCATGCTTGGCAGTTTCTGCTTCTCAGGTAGTTCCTGGACTTCAAGCCACCGGCGGACTGGTCGCCATTGGAATGCCAACGTTTGGAAGAGGAGGCTGATTGTTGCTGTGACAATTGAAAGACTGACTGCCTGACCAAACACCTCAACGTGGTGAAAGCACATGTAAGAGTAACGACTTACTGCAGGAAGTGATGCTGTCACACCAAAGCCAAGGATTGTCAGTACCCTGAACCCGTTCATGACATGTGCCATAAGCGGGCGATTTTTTATGTCCATTTCAGCCGCTCCAAAGGAAATTTGCACATTGACCAGAGCGACCAGAAGGGCGGGCAGTATGTATGTTGGATCTGCAATGGTTAAATCTGGAATCATATCGAAACCAGACCACTTCATCTGTTCCACGGGCACTGCACACATCCGTTTGATACCAAAAAATAGACCAAGCGACACGGGTAACTGTACTAATGGCCCAATCAACCCAAGGAGTGGGTTGGCTCCAGCCTTGTCGTAAATGGCCTTCAATTTCAATGCAGTCTTCTGACGTTGAAGGTGGTCAGCCTTTCTATTAGCCTCCTGCATTTCCGTCGAAATTTTCAAAATCTCGCCTTGGTAGGGCAGGAGACGCGAATTGTTACGCAATACTATGGCAGAGAACGGAATAGTAATGACACGCCAGAAAACAGTTCCGGCAACGATAGTCCAAAACCAAGGAAGGTGGGTCGTCGTATTGATAATTTCCATCGTCCATTGTGCAATGCCGGCCGGTGTCCAGTGACACAGGTCGAGAGCTGCCAGGTCACCGTACTGTAGAGGGGTGTGGATAGGCTCGAGACTCGAGGATGCAATTTCCGTGACGGAAGACACACTGTCTGAGGCGTTGAAGAGAGGTTCGGATGCGGGTATGGCAGTAGATACTTCTTCTGTTGGTGCTGGCGCATCTTTTGAATAGTATCGAGTGAGGGCAAGACCAGGGAGGGTACGACTAGGCTGCAGAAGACTTGTGTTACGCGAAAGGCTCAGCACATTCTATTCATGTGATGATAAGCGGATGAAGACAGTACTGCCTCAAAGCTTCACGTACTTGTTCTCGAACAGAAGCAAAGCTGCGACGCAACGTAGGCTCGTAACATGAGAAGGTAGGGTTCGCAAGTCTAAAGTCGATAGAGATATTTGTGAATCCAGATGTACCGCGCTTCAGTAGAACAATGACAATGACAGCACACCTCGACCTCGATAACACTTTACCCAAATTTCTGCGCCCAAGTAATCTGAAGGAAGTACCGAGCGAGATTGACGCCATAAGACGTTGACGTCCTAGAGTCCTGAAATTTCGAAAGGCCACATGACACCAAACGATTCTCAGGCAATTCCTAACTTGGAATACCTCGTCCAGCTTATTTTCTAGCATCCAGGTGTTCTTATCCTGGCCTAGTGCTAATCCTACTAGCGTTAATGATGCTGAATTTCTAACTGAACATATGTTCGCCGTCGTGAGGTTCGCCTTCACTAAGGACCTCAGACATGTAGTACGGCGTTTATGGTGCTTGCTCCACTTGTGTCTGCAAATTCCTTAGAGAACACTTCCATGCGCAGTGGGGTGCCTCGTCCTTCGTCTATTCAGATGATCAAATGGTCAACTCCCTTCCCTGTACCATCTACCATCTACCTTTGAAACAGCGAGTACCAAGAGTAGGAGAAGAGGGATTGGTTTCAATGCATTCTCCAAGGCCAAATCACCAACACCCGCAACATCGAGCTGTCCGGAATCGATTAGATTTCGGTCAGGGTCTCTGGGACGACCGTCTTCCCAATTCAGTTGAATCAGTAGATCTCCATCAACTTGATACAAGCGGCTTCGGGGAAGGCGAACACTATCATATCTTACATCCTGTAGCATCTGTCAATGGCCTTTCATGGGATGTTTCTACGTCACAATCAGCGAGTCATGTACCAGAGGGAAGCCTGGGCACCTACCAACCCCTATATACCACCACATGGTGCCTGGCTCTGACATCGACACGACATTGGTTAATTAAACGACGTTACAAGTGATACCCAAACAAGTACAACCGCTAGAGAACCAACTGCCGAACGAGAGTAAGAATTCCAGAGGAACATTACGGAAGAATTGGTAAAGAAAGAGCGTTCCGAAGCTATGAAGGAGATGCATGTTATCGGACAAAGCGGAGAGAAACCGAGTGAGTACCTGTCCATGCCTTTCGTGTATATAAATTCTCATGACAGCGACTGCAGGAAGAGGGCCGGAAGGCAGCAAAGGTAGGGACTTGAGAATCGGATCTCACCTCAAATGATTGATTACGACTCATGCTTATCATCCTACCGTTATCTATTTAGATAGTGAATTACATCTGAATCAGTATAATTGGTTGTTTTGACTCAAACACTTTAGAATAAGATTTTTTTTGGTTCAACAATTTACATTATCTACTGCAAGTAGCCTACAATTTTTGCCTCAGGAGACACAGACCCCCTTCATAGCCAGAGAGACACTATGAATGATGACAAAACTTAAAGAGAAATTTAGATAATGATTGCTTGTAACCAACTTACAAATCATGTGTCCAAGTTCAGAGAGACCTATCACACTGAGAATATAGAATCAAGAGAAACTGAGAGAGGTGAGACTGAGAAACTATCTACAGAAATAGAAAAGCAAATCAATTGAGCACTCATGGAGGCTCATAAGAAGGGAGAGGTCATTCTTGAGGAGAAAAGACAAAAGTACTTAGGTGCTTCTTCAAGAAGTCAACAAAGTTCTCAATTAACAGAGATGGATCAACCAAGGGACTGTAGGCAAACCTGGAGCAGTTTGCAAAGATATGTCAATATATTTCCACCTAGTAATAGCCACATGAACACTGGGTGCACTCTGCAAAGAAAAAGCACTGCCTGTACTCTCTAATGGAAGCATGGTTAAGAATGGCTTTAGTTGCTCTGGCACATAATGCAACTGACTAGCCAAAGTAAGTAAGCCAATTACTACTCTTAAAGTAGCTAGGCTGAAGAAGTTTGCAATTATTGCCTTTAAGAGTCAAAAAATGGTGTTCTTGAATAGTGAGACAATTGAAGGAAGTTCTCTAAGCATTTAGATATTAAGTGACACTCTTAGAACAAAGAGCATTAATAGATGTTGCTAGATAAAGTCTAGTAGCTACATCTAGTAGCCACTCTAGTGTTAGTTATATTGTTATAGACTAGTTGGTGAAGAGACTCAGTCTTGCTTAGACAATCATAGAATTTGATTTCCTGGCTAAGACCACTATAAAAGAATAATCTAAGTATAGAATAGTCAGTGATAAAAATTATGTATTCAATATTCATAATGGTAGTCTTAGAAACTTCAAGTCTTATAACAAACAGCTTAGCATTAAAAGCAGTTGTTCTATCAGCTAGGACCTTGAAAAATAATACCTGGTGGCCTAGTCTCTATTTTCAGAAATACACAGCAGAGACAGTCTGTATATTCCTTGGAGATATAACATTTGTACTAGTAATAACAACAAGAATAGAAAGAAAAGAGGCTGTTTCATAACAAAGATAGTTTAGAGTTGTGCAATTATTAAGACTTAAAATTAAAGAGATCAAAGTATTTAGTAAGATTAAAAAGTGATAAAGGAAGAGTAACAGTCTTGAGACAAAACTGTTAAACTAGCTTCTTTAGATGAAGTTAAACTAGAATAAAGCTTATCAGAGCCTCAATAGGTAAAGTGCAAAATGCATCCAAGATTTAAAGAGCAATCTTATGTTATATAGCTTGTTAGAGTTAAAGATAGTGGACTTGATTTTTCTTTTTTTTTATTTTTATTTTTATTTTTTATTTTATTTATTTTCTTATTTTGAACTTAGAGTTAGAGTTATAATATGATGTTATAACTGTCATACAGTAGTCATACATGTCATAGTCATAGTCACATGATCACATGTTATACAAAAAGACAGAAGATTCTAAAATAATAATATCATACAATATATTTACTACATATTGATCTTATAGATAATATATAGTCTTCAGGATAGATTAACATTAGTCCTTGTCATATTCCAAGTCCACCTGTCTGGAAAATACATCTCTGTAATGATATTGTTTTCTCAATATCTACTATACAAAGCCTGTTTTCCACAATGGCTACCTTTCTTGCAACATGTTTATGTAACAGTAGTGTAATCATCTAGATATTTCATCTTCTATAACATTAATACTTTTATTTGACTTGGTCTCCCATAACAGAGTTATACTTCTATCAGTGTCTCACCACTGAAACCTCTACTTAGTGTAATAGGGGCTATACTACTAAAACCCTGAGCATCTCCTATATTATCTTCTTATATATAAAACTAATAGTTACACTGTAATTTACTAGTCTAATAATTGACAAAGATAACTCTTATTGAACTTGATCTCTGGGATTTAATGGCAACACACCAATCAGTATTCACTTCCATCTTAGACTTCTTCTTTCTATCTGAAGTTGTGACCATATAGCAGACAAATGGTACAGTACATAAGCTAAAGCTAAGATCATTTTACAAGTTCACATATCTCTGAGCCAGTTCTGTGGACTTTCACTCCTAGTGTTATGGGATACTTGAACACTAACAATTTTATTTTTCTGGTTTTATATTAATTTTATATTCTCATTTCTTTTATTTTTCTTTTGGACAATGAAGAGGCATGTGACACCGCAGTCACATGACAGGTCACATGATGTGACATCATAGGCCTAGAACATGGTGGCCTTGAGTAGGGAATGAGGCAAACATGAGGTTGTAGCATGGACAATAGGGCAGGCTTAATTATTGGTAGTATGGACCAAGCATGTTTTGTATATAAGGGACTCTAATTTAGCAGAGACTCCTTGTCAAGTTCTCTTGTGAACTACCCATATTATATTCGCTTCTGAGATTTACTCGCTTGTGTGATCATTTGTCATTGTGATAAGTGGTTGCTACAACACCTAGTATGAACTGTGCCTGACAGTATTATCAGACTCCCAAGTCTGTTGTTGCTTCTGAGCAGTTCTGTCTGCTAAATTATTTGTTATAGTTCTGTTTGCAAAACAATCTTTTTCATACTTCAAGTCCAAATAGCTTTCTCTTACCATAACTCCTCAACCCATTTAGGGTCAACTCCAGTCTCACTACTAGGGATATCCTTGAATACAATTTTATAATTCAGTAATAACCTCACTTATCTGCCAAATACCCTATGACATTCAAGACATATTTACCAAAGAGGCCAATTATCTCTAAGGTCTCTATTTCATATTATTTAATCTGTCTAGATAGTTTCATCTGGCCCAAGTATTGTTCCTACAGACAATAATCTTAATTGGGAGAATACTCCCACTACTGATTCTATTACTAATCTGACATCTAATAAACCTACTTCTTCTACTTTCTCACTGTCAAAACTCTGTCAGAGTAATAATACTAATGAGCAGTTGGCTGATATACTTGGTCGACTTACAAACACCTTTAATGCTAATCAGATTCCCAGTTCTAATACTAATTTAAGAGAAACTAAAGCCTACATCCCTGACACTCTCAGTAACACTGAGTCTGGAAAGCTTAATAATTTCTTATTTCAATGTTGTCTCTATTTCCACACTAATTCTGTGTAATTTGACACAAACATTGCAAAAATCAACTTTACAATAATTTATCTTACTAGGATTGCCTGGGACTAGTTTGAGACAAGCCTCAACTAGAAAGACCAGGGTATTCTACAAGACTAGCTCTCCAATTGGAATCTTTTTGTTGATAAGCTATATTGATATTTTGGTCTTTTGGATTCTATTAGTGAAGTAGCTAATATACTAGATAATCTCCACATAAAGTCTGGCAATAAGATTTCCACTTACAATGTGGATTTCATGTATTATACCTTTCAACTAGGTTGGGAAAATAGTATTTTGTGCCACTACTATTACCAGAGTCTTTTCAATCAGATCTAAGATCCTATTTCTATCTGGGAATAAGGTAAACCTACTTTGTTTCAGGATATGTATATTTTAGCAATAACTATCAATTACTGCTACTGGGAACATGACCATTAATCACCACTACTGAGAACATGACCATGAATACCACCATGCAAGGTAGGTGAAAAAGGAGGCTCTTGAGTCTTGCTTTCAGAAGCAAGGTAAAACTTCCACTGCTGGTAATGCCATGGTCTCCCAGAATAAGGCAAACCCATCTCCAGTAGCCTTATCTGCCAAATCATCTTCTTTCAAACCATCTCTATCTCCCACTTCCAAGAAATAATCCAATTCTCTATAGATGAATCTCTCTTCCAAGCTGGCTAGTAATGGCAAGTTGACTGGTGACAAGCATAAGAAGCATTTCAAAAATAATCTATACCTTTATTGTGGTGTAGAAGATCACAAGTTGGACTTCTGTTCTAAGAAGCAAACCATAGTCACTTCCAAGAGCTGCAGTATTTCAGCAATTACTTTTGAGAAACTCTCAGAAGATAGAGAGTAACACCTAGGACTCTACATAGACTGGCTGTATTGAACTTCTCTGTGCAGCAATGAGTCCCATCTGACTCAACATATTTGCTCTTTCTGATTTTCATTTACTTTTTGTCTCTTTTATTTTTTTTTAATTCTTGGTCAGGATTATCTTAATAAAATCCTATTCTGAGCTCTAGTTAACTACAGGTCTACTTATTGTTTTATAGACTCAAAATTTGTGGATACTCACTACTTGAAGACATTTATAACTTCTCTAGTTGCTTTCTGCTTGTTTGATAGTTCATCAAATAGTACCATCTCCAAAATTGCTAACTTGCTCATAATTTTCCCCACTGATGATTGTATAAATCTAGACTTCTATGTTATTCCACTTGATTCTTTCTACTCTTTGGTCCTTGGATACAACTGGCTTACCTCACACAATTCACTAATTAACTGAGTAAATAGATCAATAAACTTCTATTTATCTTTGTGGAAAAATCTTGCTCCCTCTTATGTCATAGCCAACATACTATTAGTATCTCTGTTATTTTCTGACACTCCTCTACAATCATTGGATTCTGTAGTTTCCATACCTATATTTGTGACCTCTGTGTCTATTTCCAAGCAATCTAACATTGTTATTATTGGTGCTGTGGCATTCTTGCATGCATCAAAACTTTCAGGCTCTAGCAACTTTGAACTCTGTCTTTACTCTTCAGATATTCAGGCTAATTTCACAAAACTTGTAGAAGCTCCTAATCTTTCCAATGTTTCTTCCAAGTATCACAAATTTGCTGATGTTTTTAGCAAAACCAAAGCTAAAGTCCTTGTTTCTCATTATTCTTATGACCTCCAAATCAATCTGGAAGAAGGTGCTTAACCTCTGGTTGGCCTTATATACTCTCTTTCAGCATCCAAACAAGAGATTCTCAAGGATTTCATTGAGGAAAATCTCAATATGGATTTCATCCAACCAACCTCCTCTCTGCATGATGCATCAGTCTTATTCATTAAGAAGAAAGATGGCTCACTATACCTTTGTGTCAACTTCTACAGTCTTAACTGTTATGGAACGCTTTGGACACTAACATTTTTCTTTCTCTTTTATCTATTTTTCTTGATTTTATATTTCTTTTCTTTTGAATTTCTTTTTCTTTTTAGGGACGATGAAGAGGCACGTGACATCGCAGTCACATGACATGTCACATGATGTGACGTCATAAGCCTGGAACATAGTAGAAAGATCTAGAAGATAATGTCAGGGCACATGTATACAACATGGTGGCCTTGAGTAAGAAATGAGGTTGTAGCACGGACCAGATATATTTAGTATATATAGGACTCTGATTTAGCAGAGACTCCTTGTTGAGTTCTCTTGTAAACTACCCACATTATATCCGCTTCTGAGATTTACTCGCTTGTGTGATCATTTGTCATTGTGATAAGTGGTTGCCACAACATTAACCATATTTCCAAAAATCACTATCTACTCCTGCTTATCTCTGATTTACTAGACTCATTTTACAAAGTTCAAGTTTATTATACATTATAGATTATTCAAGTGGTCTGTAATGCCCTTCAGTCTTACCAATACTTCTGCAGCCTTCTAGCAATTCATAAATAATATTTTCTCCAACCTTTTGGATGTTTGTGTTATGATCTATCTAGATAATATACTCATCTACTTGAATAACATGTCTAAATATCACTGGTATGTTAAAAAAGTACTTAAGCATCTTCACAAGGCTGATGTTACAATCAATATCTTATAGATACAGCATGGACTAGGATAAAGAGTAATGATGACATGATTGGCTGCACTATAGTAGTCTCAGTCAGCACCTTATGTAGTAGGTATCACATCCTTGCTCCATTCTCATGTTCATATGACTTGTTTACTTCATGTATTATAGACTCTTTCCTTGTTGTCTTACTATATATATAGTATAGATATTATCCTGTATCCTTACACTTTACCACTTGATATCAACCTCTTATTCTTTCTCAAGTCTTTGTCTAAGTACAATATGAGCTCCAAGCTAAGATTGTAACATTTGATAAAGCATTGATGAGCTCATCTTGTAAAAGGAGAGATACATAGTGGTTAGTCCATGGATGAAATTAGGTGAAGCTACTGCCAGATGAAGAATGAAACACATGTAGTGTAGACCACAAGAAGAACCAAGATAAGTTCAAGACAAATGGACAATATAGAGGTACTATTGGAAAGACTAGGATTCTTGAAGATCACAAACAAAACCTCAAACAAAACAAGCAAATGATCAGACAATGGAATGTCTGTAGTACTAGTACCAGCAATGATAAACAATGAACAGGCTACCATGTCAAAAAATATGATTCCAGATCTAGGATGGTTCAATAGGGATAGAATAAAGTTTGAAGACTAGTGGAGGAGAATCTGATTATTTCTCAAGAGCAATAGGATTATAGAGACTAACAACAGAATCATAGTGATCTTGGCTCACCTCAGAGGAAGTATAGCAGACATCTATGCTCAGAAGAAGCTAAATGAATTAGACAAAGAACTAGAAACCTAGGATTGGGAAGAATTTGTTAAAGAGATCAAGACTACATTCAGCAACAAGATAAAGGCAGTAGATACTGAGTAGAGAATAGAATCCTTCAAACAAGGAAAGAAGAACTTTATGATTGAGTTTGAAGTATTAGCTATGAAGGCAGACACAGATGAGCTACACATCATCTTTTTACTGAAAAAGAATATATGACAAGACATTATAAAGACAATATTGGGATACCTACCCATTGTGGCACCAGAAACACTTAAGGAATAGAAGGTGGCAATCACCTTAGTTGAATAAGAATACGAATCTATAGAAGAATGTCAAGACTACAAAACAGGAATAAAAACAACATATGGAGGGTAAGAACAGCCTATGGATATTGAAAAAAGCAATGATAACTTCAAAGATAGAAAGCTGAAGTACTTCAATTGCAGCAAGTACAGACATATGGCCAAAAAATGCTGAAAGAAGAAAGAGAAGGAAATTTGGAAATGTTTCAAATGTGATAAAGAAGGACACATTGCCAAAGATTGCAAAGAAAAGCAATTGATGAAGAAAAGAAAGATTCAAGAAGAATCAGATGATGAAGATAATAACAAGAAAGTAAAGAAACAGAATTTTGGAGAAGATCTCAAGTAGGCACAGTACAAGAGATCTCCCCTGTAAATTCTCAAAATAAATATGTTGTTCCAAATTGATAGAGTAATGTTGAAAGAGAATTAAATGTGTAAGCAAACATAAAGATGAAGAACAGTAAGAACCTCAGAGTTAAGGCATTGGTAGATTCCAGATGCATACACATAGAGATCAATGAGCAACTGGTCAAAGAAAAAAGAATATGGATGAAACCAATAAACTTTTCATTTGAAGTTTTTAATACAAATAGAACAAAGAACAGAGAGATGACTAAGATAGTGCCTCTAGAAATTGAAATCAATGGACATAAAGAACAGTTGGAAGCTGCAGTAATAGATTTGAATAGAACAGACATGTTTCTGGGTCATATGTCAAGATCGAAGATTATGGACCTAAACATTTTTTATTTTATTTTTTCATTTCATTTTCTTTTTGATTTAGTTTTCATTTTTCTATTTTTAGAACTTTGGGGTTAGGGTTAGAAGTGATTGGTCATACTGTCACATCAGTCATATTTGATAGTATGGTCACAACATTGATCATGGGACTTGAGAAAAGAGAGTAGAAGGTTCTGGAAATAAAATGATGTCATACAACATAGATACCACATGTTGGCCTCATGCTTGACACATGGTTATTTAGGGTAAGGTGCACAGTAACTAGCACAGACCATCTGTAGGAGTATATAAGGTAGACTATTTTGTAAAGAGCTCTTTATCAAGTTTTCTTGTGCTACTCTAATACAAGAGTTGTGCTTTCATCCAACTCAAAGGATCTAAGTTCATAATATCATGACTGGTTGGTCAAACACAACCCAAAAGTTAACTGGAAGAACAGAACAATAAAGTTTACAAGATGTCCAAAGAGCTGCAAGATGAAACATCAAGACATCAAATTTAAAACTAGAAGGATATAGACAATGGAAACTATAGAACAGGATAATGGAAAAATCAGAAAGGAACCAGAAAAAACAAATCCAGAAGATTTACTAGAGTACATTCAACTCTTTACTCATTTATTCAACAAGAAGAAATTCGAGAAATTACTAGTATAATATGAATGAAACCATGAGATAAATCTAACAGAAGAGGCTCCAAAGGAATTAAATGCAAAAGTATATATGATGATGCTTAAGAAAGAAGAAGCATTAAACCAATAGCTAGATAAACAACTGAAAGTAGGTTTAATTGTGGAATCAAAGTCAAGATACACAGTGTCATGTTTTTATATTCCAAAAAGGACAGTTTACTATGGCTGGTTCAAGATTATAGGAAGCTCAATCAGGTCACTATTAAAGACAAGACACCACTACTATTAATAGGAGAAGTCATTGACAAATTAAAGGAAGCAAAATACTTTAACAAACTCAATCTCATCTAGGGATATAACAACATATGGATAAAAGAAGATGATAAATGGAAAGTGGCTTTCTTGACAAACAAAGAATTATTTGAGCCTCAAGTTATATACTTTGGATTATGCAACTTACCAAGGATGTTCTAAAGGATGATGAACAGTATATTCTGAGAGTTACTTCATAAAGGAATACTAGCAAACTATATGGACAATTTTGTGATACCAGCTAAGATAATAAAAGAACTGGAGAAAAGAACTATCTGATTCTTAAAGATTGCAGAAAAACACAACTTATGTTTTAAACAATCAAAATGTGACTTCAATATGAAGGAAATTCCAATATTAGGAGTAATCATTGGAAAAGGACAAGTTAAGATGGAACAAGAGAAAATCAAAGTGGTTAAGGAATGGAAAACACCAATAAAAGTCAAGAATGTAGAAAGTTTCCTAGAATTCACAAACTTCCACAGAAGATTCATTCAAAATTTCAATCACATGGCAAAACTACTAAATGAGCTAAAAGGAAAAAAGGAATGGAAGTGGAATGAAGAACATCAGAAGGCTTTTGAAGAGCTAAAGAAAAAGATAACAAGTCAACCAGTTCTATCTCTTCTGAAAAGAGAAGGAAAATTCAGGATAGAAACAGACACCTCAAGACATGTTATTAGAGGAGTACTGTCCCAAGAACAAGAGGGAAAATAGAAACTGATAGCATTTTTATCGAGGATAATGCAACTAGTAGAGAGAAATTACGAGATCTATAATAAGGAACTACTAGTAATTGTAGAAGCTTTGTTTAAATAGCAATAATATTTGTTGGATGCAATGGAACCATTCAAAATTTGGATGGATCATGAAAATCTAAAGTATTTTAGAGAACCCCACAAGTTAAATAGACAACAGGCTAGGTGGTATCTAAAATTATAAGATTACGATTTCACTTTATGACATATACTTGGAAAGACAAACATGAAGGCAGATATTCTATCAAGAAAAGACTAGGTAGATACAAGAGATGACAACAAGAATGTTCAAATGCTCAAGGAAGAAAGGCAATAACAGCAGTAATGTTGTTAAGAAGGAACAAGATAACAGACAGTCTAGATATATTGGAAGAAATACAGAGGAACAATACTAGGGGACATGAAGTAGATCAAGCACTGAAGAAAGGAAATAGTCTAGCTTGGGAACAGGATAGAATTGTTTACATAGAAGAACATACATCCCAAATAACAGGAAGATTAAAGAACGAATTTTACAAGAGAACCATGATCCTGCAGATATTGACTATCCAGAACAGTCAAAAATGTTGGAATTGATCAAATAAAACTACTGGTGGCCAGGAATCAAGAAAGATGTTAAGAAATACATTCAAGAATGTTTCAAATACCAATAGAACAAAGTATAACATCAGAAGAAATCTGGAGAACTTCACCCACTTGACATACCACAAGGGCTATGATCTGTTGTAGCAACTACTCGCTGGAATGGCACTTGTGATATGCTGACTTCAGCAAAGCTCTCAGTAGGCTATCTAGTAGTGGGGATTACAAGAGAACTCGACAAGGAGCTCTCGCTACATTGCTACCCTATTTATATAAGTTACAAGTGGTCCATGCTACAACAATGTGTCTACCTCATGTCTACTCTGCAGTGACTGTGCA
>Ga0157357_1000386_pt1 | contig 19141 bp, 28 predicted proteins | sample AttcapACBM1_FD_111485 | JGI IMG/M metagenome (GOLD analysis project Ga0157357, IMG submission 111485) | Fungus gardens microbial communities from leaf cutter ant in Botucatu, State of Sao Paulo, Brazil - Atta capiguara ACBM1 | ecosystem: Host-associated > Fungi > Mycelium > Unclassified ... | reverse complement strand
TGACTAGTATTTTGTTAGATTACAAAGATAATTCATAAAAGTATTATTATATACAACTACAGATGTCATTATACAAGCTATCAAAATTTATGATAGTAGCTATACAAAGAAAAGAAGAGATAAAAGTGTTGTGCAAAGAGATGCTATAAGTTAACTATAAGTAAAAATAGAACAGAAGTTATGTAGGGTTTGTAATTGGCCTATCTTACATAACTACATAAACATGTAGATATTTCTAAGATTTACTAACTTCTACTATAGGTTTATCTATAGCTTTTTAGACATAACTTACACTCTCTTTAATATTATTGATAGTAATACTACTTGGGCTTAGGGTTCAGACTAACATTATATCTTCTATCACAAAATGAACTACTCACTTATTTGTGATATCTAAACCTTGAGTGTACTCTTAGAGATTTAGAAGTGATTTAGAAATTCAATAATAATAATAATAATAATAATAATAAAGATCAATATAGATGTCAATGGTAAAAAGATGAAAATTGATGTTGTTAAGTTTAAGGTCTAATCTTTAAACATATATAAAATAGTAATAGTCTATATACAAGCTATTTTCATCACATAGTCAAAACTTATACTTAGTGGGGCTGTCATATGTTATAGCGGATGTTAGGCTAATTTTAGAAGATAACTAATTATATTATTATATTGATATGCTTATATCTCTATTAATACTAATCTTCATATAATATATAATATATCATTAGAAACTGTTTGATAAATGCTTTCTAACATAAGTGTTAGTGCAACTGGGTAGAAGGGCCTAGCACTTCAAACCTCCAGAAAATCCTAAGTCTGTTGTCCAAGAAATACTAAACTACATACTCATCTTCAAGAAATTCTAAGAGAACAGAATCAGAATTTCTGAAGGTAAAGACTATTTTATGTATCAACAGATCTATTTTAATGTGTTAGAATTCCAATTACATAAGCAAGGAATGATGATACTTAAGTAATTAGGAACAGTTTAGAATAGAATAACTCAAATGGAAGAGAGCTAGAGTACTTATCAGATACTTCCAGAACATGGGAAAGTGGATGTGCAGATGATATTAGAAGACTTTGGAAAACCACAGAGTATTGTGGAAGAGCAAGAGAGTGTGGAAAAGAAAGTTTAATAATATATTCAGATAGTTAGAAGTATTGGTGTGCAGCCTAAAGAGGTTCAGAGCATAGAAAATTAGATGAGTGAAGATGTGGGAAAAGGTCATGGATCATGGATCAGCCAAAAAATGTGGAAGAGAAAGAGCTCAGAAGAGCCAGTCCTCTTACAATAAGTTTGATTGTGGGAATTTGTTCAGTTGTTTCTGAGATAATAACCAATGAAACTTATAGTTACTGATGGATATCTCAGTAATCTGTTGTCACTTTTGTACATCCTGCATATGTGAGTAGCCCTTATTTAGGGCTTTCTAGTGCAATTTGGTTTGTGAGAATCAGTTTACTAGTTGTGGAGATATAAGTTGAATGAAGTTTATGATACATCTCTAGTAGTTTCACTTTATCTCTACTCAAGTTCTACCATATAGGCTAGTAGTTACTTTGTAATAGCCAGCTTAATAATCAACTATAAATCCTATTTCAATCTCTCTAGACTTTCATCTGAAATTGCAACCACATGACTAGTAGAAAGCATAATATATAAGTTGAAGTCAAGATCATTCAGAAGTCCATATCCACACATCACAGATAAGTCTAAGTACTTTATCTGATCTCTGTGTTTTTTCTCATAGATTTTTCTCACCTGAATGTGAACCATGCTTAACAAAGAAGTAGATAATTGACAAAGGGAAAAGAGGTAGATAGGTATGCAGTAACAGATCAAAAGATATAGATAAGATCACCACCAATGGTGTTACCTGGGCATTTTCTTTGAATGAACTCTCATTTCTGGATAACATATAGGAGATGACAGCACTGAGATTATATTATCAAAGAATCAGAATCTTGTCAATTAATATGAATCTAAACATAGGTAATTGCACCTTAATGAGCCAATCAGGACATCAGATATATTTATATTTGAAATTGATGTCCGGCATCCATTCTGAGCAATCCAGGGAGTCATACAATGTTTTTCCAACCAATTGGATGGGTCTCAAAATCGGTTTAGAGTGGGAACTCGGTATTTCATGTTTTTCTACCTTTCCCATTGCCTTGAGTCATCATGATTGCGCCCTTGAGTTTCACTCCTAGTCCAGCGAGTGTACCCCCTGCCAACGCTGTCTATCGTCTCAGGGAATATCCTGATATCCCTGTCAATAGTCACCCACTGGTAGGCGTTCGGCCGCGTTTGCTTGTCTCCCATATCCTGAACCCACGATTTATAGAATCCCCTTGATTTCATTCTGCGTGCAGCACAAATATACCCTGACAAGGTGGCATTAGTTCATCCTAACGTTGAGTACCCAGTACAGTACACATTTTCTGTATGGTGCGAGAGAGCTTGACATTCTACATCGTTTCTCCTCAAAAATATATTCATAGGGCTCAGCGCATTCAGAATCTTGCATATGCACTCATTCAGGCAGGTATCAAGCCTGGGAATCGAGTGGCAGTTATAGCACCTAACACGTATGTGTACTTCTTCTGATTAATACCTGTTTTGCTCAGACTCCGTTTTCGTCAAGTCCTCTGATCGCAGGTCAGGGGAGCACAAACCAATCTCCTGCATTAGCTCACAAGTAACACAGATGCTCATTATGGCGTCTTTGCTGCACGGGCTATTCTAACCCCCATTAACACCCGCCTGAAGCCTTCCGAGGTTGCATATATTCTTGACCATAGCGGTTCAAGCCTCATTCTCGTTGACCACGAGTATACTCATTTGGTCCCTCCAGGAACGAAGGTTCCAGTCGTTGTCTCAAAGGATACTGGACGATTCGGTGATCCATATGAGGCTTTCCTCACTGAAGGTCGTGGGTTCAGTGAGGAGAAATCATGGGGTGGTTTAGACGCTGAAAATGATGAGAATGCTGGTGCTGTCCTCTGTTATACGTGCGATGTTTTCCTTTTGGACCTGCGCTTTATATACTCATAACGGCCTCTTCTTAAGCTCTGGGACGACGGGAAGGGTAAGGCTCGTTCTCAACACTGATTCAATCTGCTCAATGGAATTGGTAGCCTAAGGGTGTCCTTACTACACTGAGAGGTGTGTTATCAACTGTCCCATTTATTCGTCTATAACCACCTGTCGGATTAGGCTCCTATCTGGCTGCTATCGCGAATGCTTTTGAGTGCCAGTGAGTGCAGGCCATCTGCACTATGACTTGGAGTGGCTCAATGTATTCCAGAATAGATCGGGAGTCGACATACCTATGGTGAAGCCGACTCTCAATTTTGGATTTGGATTTGGATTTGAAGATATGATACAGGATTCTCCCAATGTTTCATGCTGCAGGCTGGACATTTCCTTGGTCCAATGTTTTTGCTCTGGCTAAACAAGTAAGGTGTCCAATTCTGTACTACTCGTAATTTTTCTCATAGCAATGTTAAAGATCACACTCAGGACAGTGAACTATTCGCAGATCTGGAACCATTTCCTCTACTCCAATGTCACTCATTATTGTGGGGCACCGACAGTTCAGGTGAACCATAGCGGTGTATGACGAGGATGAGGAAATTAAATCAAGATCACAGATCAGCATCGTGAATGATCCACAAGCTCGAAGGACGCCACAGAGAGTAACCGCCTGTGTTGGTGAGTCCGGTCCCTGCTTTTGATAAGTAGCAAGTAACGATGTGGAAAAGCTGGCGCTGCACCTACTGCTCAGCTCATTTCTGAGCTCGAGAAAATTGGGTTTAAACCCGTTCATGTATATGGTGCAACGTCAGTAGCATTTCTTTTGTCTTTGGAGGTTATGAGCTAACTTTCTACAAGAGAGGTAACATCGGTATTGTTGTCCACAGCCGGATACTGACGTCTATAGACATACGGTCCTTTCACTAGAAACTACGATCATCCTCACTGGGCCAATCTGCCTCTAGACGAGCGTGCGCGTCTCATGGCTCGCCAAGGGCAAGCATTCGCCACAGCATTGGGAGTCCGTGTAGTTTTTCCATCTGTAGAAGACGATAAGAACTCAGCTGTTTGTGATGTACCGCGAGACGGTGAAACAGTCGGGGAGATCGTTACTAGGGGAAACATTGTCATGAAGGAAGTGAGTTACGACTTTCGTCGCTATTGAGTGTATGCCAATTACTCATCTTTTCAGTACTTCTGTGATGCAGATGCTACACGCAAGGCCTTTCGTGGTGGGGTTTTCAGAACCGGAGACCTAGCAGTCATGCATTCCGATGGGACCATTGCTGTTGTAGACAGAAGTAAAGACATAATTATCTCAGGCGGAGAGGTATATTTTTGTTTGTGGTGGTGGTGTTCGTCGTTATCTGACTACTCTGACCCAGAACGCCTCTAGCCTTGCAATCGAACAAGGTGAACCGAAGTTAATTTAAGATAAGATTATGTTCTTACCATATTTCACATGCAGAATTAGCGAGCCATCCCCATGTCTTGGAAGTCAGCGTTGTTGCTCGTCCTCACCCTAAATGGGGAGAACGTCCTATGGCCTTTGTTATTCTGAATCCACGATATGCTGACAAATGGGTTGGCCGACACCATGAATTTAGTAAAGACCTAAAGGATTATGCCCGAGCGCGACTACCAGGGTTTGCTTGTCCGGAATGGATAGAAGTCGTCCCAGAGTTGCCTGTGAGTTTTGTAGTGGTTAGCACCTGAATGCAACACTCACACATCAGCCTGTCAATTTTACAGAAAACGTCTACAGGAAAAATTCTGAAGACTGAGCTCCGGAAAATAGTTGCGAAGCTCTGATTGAAGATGATACATGTACATGTATGCAAATTCAGTCATGAAAAAACTATGTAACTCAGATGCTCTGTGATATAAAGGTTCAGGAACCAGATACAATGCCTTAGGGAGAGTTGTAAAAAGAATCCAGACTTAGTGTAGAATACAGTAGAGAATGAGGAGATGAAAGTCTGCACTGAATGACACGATTGAGAGCTTACATATCGGAACAGGTGCTAAAGTCTAGGGTGAACAAGTAGTCAACAAGTAGTCATCATTCATCGTTGGTATCGGGACAGAGCCGAAGTATGCGGAAGGACTCAGTGTTCCTTTCACAGAAGTAAATATCGTCATCTTTTCGACCTAGGAATAGGACATCGTCATTGGGATCGCAATCAGCCTCTACGCCAACAAGACCCATCCCTGTGGATTTGTTTATGCCAAGTCCAGCTTTTTTGGGTACCACAGCTTTGCCCTTGGAAGAGAGAGTCGATAAAGGTGCACTAAGTGAATCAATCGCTGTGCCAATTCTCCAAACAAAGGGAGGTCGGCGGTTAATGGTATTGGACGGTGGGTGGAAGGTAGGTAGTGTCGTTCGTGACTGATCTGCTGGTCGCAACAACGCATCACCTAGATCGACAACTTCCAAGCCACCTTGGCGCATCGCAACCAGTACTGATCGATCCTTCACGTCCAGTGCTTCCAAATGTTTCACGTCACCCAGCTTACTGAACCTGAACGAAGTTGTCATCTCGTCTTGGAACTCTTCATTGCTCCATACGAAGCGACCCTTAAGAACGGATCGACCACGAGCATCAACTATCGTTGTACTGTGACCCCCTCGTGACGAAAAAAAGAGGGCTGGCGGGCCGAAATGTTTTGATTGGGACAAGAGGGAGATTGGGGGTAACAAAGGTTTGTCCCTGTTTGGCGGGTAATTGGGAATGGATAGTGGCAGCGGTGAGCGGAAAGGATGAGCGGGATCTACGCATTGCAGTTTGAGATCTCGAAGGAGGGTATAATCGATTTCCCCTTCCCGACGGACGGGGAGGTCAGATGGCAACAAGCCATCTTGGTACCAAGCTTGCATAAGATTTGACGACCATGGTCCTAAATATAAAGATTAGTCTGAAATATGGAATTGGAATCACATCGCTTACCATGCATAACGCCTTTGGGATCTTTGTAATACCACTGCGTAGGACCTGAAGGAGTGGGCGCAGGTAGCCCGGGAGGGGAGAACTGCGACGGGACATGGTCCTGGGCACGATCCCTACTGGCATTTTCACCTAATTCGTGCTCACTCCAGTAACTCGAGGTATTGGGATATGTCGGGGGTATGATATATTCATCCGCGATCGAAGCCAGGGGAAATTGAGGCGCAAACCTGAGTTGTTGGAAAGTAGTATAAGGGCCCGTCTGCGCAGTGGGGAGTTCGTCTGTAAGGTTCGTTGACGTTGAAGTCATGAAAGTGGACTCTGAATGCCCTACTCGAGATTCATCTGGAGCGTCAGAATGTTCACTGGCAGCAGGGGGCGGAGTCGATGGTCGAGTGGGTCCGTCTCTTGAAGTCATAGGGACACCAAGACCAACGCTTGCATTGGTATCATCCTCATTGGCTTCGTTGTCGGCGACAGATGTATCGCCTAATTGATTCTCGCGTGCCTGCCGGCGAGCTGCTCTTCGTTCTGCGCGTCCGATACGAACTTCACGAACCCTAACTGTCGCTGGCTCAAGACCGAATACATTTTGCGCAAAGACCAAGAATACTTCTGCAAGATCGTCCCCTTGAAGCTGTAATTCCAAAGATCGGGGTGAATCCGGAAGAATGAAAGTTCTTGATAGTCCAAGGGCAGTACGATACGTGCCTGCAAACAACTCAACCTTTTCCCCATTCTCGCCGCAGAGAATTGCGAGGAAACTGGAAATGTTAATTGAAGTTCAACAAGCGAGTAGAAACTGTTTACCTCTTCTTTTGCGTCTCCACAGCCTTGATCACGAGAGCACCCTTAGTGCCGGGAAGCTTCACATATTCCAATTTCGGAGGAGGAGCAGGAGGAGGGGGAGGGGCGCTCAACCATCTATTCGTATCTGCATCTGCAGCAGAGGTTGTGGGAGGCGGACGCTCATCTGATCGCCTATTGAGTGCATTGCTAATTATTCTTGGAATAAACCGCGACGAGCGTGGGTTTATAGAGGTCGGTGAGGTGGGAATGATAGATATTGACGATACAATCTGAGACAACGGATCCGCCGATGTTGAAAGTTGTACAGTGGGAATGGGAAGAGCATTTGAATACAGTGAAGATGATCGGACATTTCCTTGATTTTGATCGCTGGATGTGCCTTGGCTGCCATGGCTCGATCGAGGAAGATTGTGCGAAGAAGCAACCAGCTGCCGACTGGGAGACCGCCTCGTCGAGGAAGACCCAGAGAGCATCGCAGACCAACGTCGTCGTCCACGAGATTGGCTAGTCTGTTCTGCTCCAACCGAGTCGTGCCCTTCGGATGAGAGTGAGCCAATGGTATCCTGCACTGTGCCAAATAGGATGGGCTCTTGAGGTTGCGTTGTGCCTAGAGGCGGCAAGTTGGGTATACGACTCTCCATCAGTGCCTGTGCGAGACTGATCCTGCCATCGGTTTCGTCATCGTCATCTTCAACTTCACACGGATCTGGCGAGTCAGCTTCTAGAGCCGGTTGCTGCAAGGCTTGGCGAAGAGTCAACAGAGTAGGAGCAGGTGAGGGTTCAGGATTGGGAACATTGACATCCCGGGTTGCAGATAGATCAAGGTTTGAGGGTCGTCGCCTCCGTGAACCAGTGGTTGAAGAGCGAGGTCTGGTAGCAATTGACGAGGCGTTTCGATTTGCCGAAAGTGTCGCACTCGTTCGCTCGTCGAGAGCTTGACTGCCACTGGCTGCTGCACGGATGTCAATAGCCTCGTCATCACTAGATCCAGCCCAATCGTTAGATTTGCCATGGTTCTCCGAAGTTAATGCATTACGGGCTAGGGCAGAAACTCCAGCAAGCACATGATTGACTGGATTACCTCGGGCCCGGGCTCTCACAGAAACTGCTGAAGGCTGGCTTCGCAAGGCAGGTGCTGGTTGAATATCCTGCGGGTTTGCATAAGGGGGAGGCTGACTGGAAGACTCCAAGGGTGTCGATGGAGCCTGCAATGAGGATATATGGGGCTTTTTTCGGCTGCGAGTGGGCGTACGCGGCGCGCGGGGAACAAGAGGAGGCGGTGGGGCGGACAGGATATGGGAAATACTCCCGTGCGATGCCTTCCGGAGAACATATTTGAGGCTGTCATCAGTAGGAGGTAGATTGGAAAGGCTCGCCTCGCGCGCTTTTTCCACAGATCCGCGCTCGCCTTCTAGCCGGGAAATCGCCTGTTTCGCAACTTCCCTTCGCAGACGCTCCCGCTCTCTTCGAGCCTCAACGTCTATTCGCCATTCAATAGCCTTCTTCACTTCTTCTAGAGCATAGACCCTAACACCATCCCGACGCCCAGCTATGGCCACCAGTACACCCCGATGCTCCATAGCAACAACACTCTTGAATGCTACTCTGCGAACCAGTGCATATGGCTGAGGTGCTGGAGGAGAGGTGAGAGGCAGGACGTCCAGGCCTTGGGCATGACAGAGCAGTAGATAGTGTGGAGCTAAGAAGGTGCCACTAGCAGGAGGAGTAGAAAAGTGCGCGGGCGAGAGGTCAGATGTCAAAATGGACAAAGATAGGCCAAGTTCTTGGAGAGAAGGGGGAGGGAGTGATGGTGGGAGAGGTACTACTGTGGCCAACACAGGTGAAGCTGGACGGGATGCTTTACCAGTGGCTGGTTTCGCCGTATCTTGGTCCTCATCGATGATCTCGCAAGCAGATGGAGCCTCTCGGCGGATGAGATTATTGAAAAAGCCAGAGAATCTATTAGAAGACCTAACCTGCGAGAGGAGACACAGATCAGACACATTCGAATGGCTTTAGTAAAACTCGGCTTGGAAACAGTACACACTTCAATTGCGGATCGGTACCGCGCACGCCGCCGCGAGGAAGTACTGCTGACTGTTCCTGATGGAGCGGAGTTCTGAGTAAGAGTTGGTTCAGGTCGGCCTTCAGGCCGCGGCGTGGACGTGGGTGAAGCAGCAGTAGACGGACGCCTAACGGTAGGACGGGGAGATTCAGTGACGAGGACTGCTGGCATACTGTGGATGCTGGCGACATCGGAGGCCTGGTCTGGGCTCGTTGACAGGGAGGTTCCCGTGCTGGACACAATAGTACTTGATTTCTGGTTGCCATGGTGGGTGGAAATTTTGACGCTCTCAGTAGTGACTCGGTCGGCATCTGAAGAGATCCTTGGGGGAGGAACCTGGCACCCATTGAGATGTTCATCGGCATCGGCATTGGCAGCCATGAGATGTGAAGAATATGGGGCGTCTTGGGGGAGGAGGGCAGAGACACAGATGAGGGAGACTAGAGGAGGAGCATGGAGAAATGACGATCCAGGAGGACTAAATACAAGATACAGCAGAGGAGAATTCACACGCCCGGATTGTTCTGTCACATACAATGCTCTCCGCCAGGTTCATCGCGCTGCGGTCCCCTATCAGGGCTTGCCGGACAAGATTTTCTTCTGCTGCCTCTCCACGTCCTCTCAGCTCTGTTGCCCCGGAAGATCTCGCTCACTTTGCAAAGATCCTTCCACTCAGCTCAATTCTTTCTACCTTCTCTCCCGTTTCATCCTCTCTTGATGAGCTTGACCAATTCAATACTGACTGGATGGGGCGTTTCCATGGTTCCTCTACCACTGTCCTGAAACCCAAGACCACTAAGCAGATAAGCGAGATACTCAAGTGGTGCAATGAGCGCAGGATCGGCGTCGTGCCCCAGGGTGGAAACACAGGACTGGTTGGCGGCAGCGTCCCCGTCAAAGATGAACTCATTCTTTCCTTGTCGAATATGAACAAAGTACGCGAATTCGATCCCATATCAGGTCAATATCGTTTCTGTCGCATCTGATCCATATCTTGTTTATTAATTTTCCATCACAAGGTATTCTCGTGGCGGATGCCGGTTGCATCTTACAGAGCCTGACGGATTATGTCACACCGCACAACCACGTTATGCCTATCGACCTTGGTGCCAAAGGAAGGTACGCAGTGCCACTTGTCTCCTTGTAACGACCACTCCCAACTATGCCTGTCAGCTGTCAAATAGGCGGCAACGTCGCGACAAACGCTGGTGGCCTTCGACTTCTTCGCTATGGATCTCTACATGGATCAGTTCTCGGGCTCGAGGTAGTTCTACCTGATGGCACTATTTTGGACCAACTCACTACCCTCCGAAAGGACAACACGGGTGAGTCATTGGCGGTTAATTGGGGAATGTTCTGTTGCTGACTTCTTCCAGGCTATGACATCAAACAGCTTTTCATTGGTGCTGAGGGTACCCTCGGTATCATCACGGGTGTTTCCATCCTCACGCCTCCTGCACCCCAGGCCTCCAACAATGTTATTTTAGCTCTTCCCTCCTTCCAGAATGTCCTTCCGCTCTATCAGACCGTCAAACGACAGCTTTCTGAAATTCTTTCCGCATTTGAATTCATTGATCGTACCGCTTATGACCTGGCTGTCAAACACGGACAAGGTCGTGCTCTAAGCGACGAAGATGTCCAAGGTGCTGAGTGCTTCGTCCTTGTGGAAACAAGCGGTGGTAAGCGTGAACATGACGAGGAGGTAAAATTTCACAGTTGGATTGCTCACGCTGAATGCTTATATACGATGCAGAAACTGAACACACTTCTGGAAGATCTTTTGGAATCTGACACTCCCCTGATCAATACTGGCATCCTTTCTCAAAGTCCCGCGCAGTTTTCGTCGCTGTGGGCGCTCCGCGAAGGTGTAACAGAAGCAGTTTCTAAAGAAGGAAAGCCATACAAATACGACATTTCTGTGCCCGTCTCTTCATTCAAAGAAGTAGTCGACAATACTAGGGAGCATCTCAGGTCGAAAGGTCTCCTTCATAAAAAGGCTGTTAAGCACGTATTGGGTTACGGCCATGTCGGTGACGGCGCGTAATATATTTTACTGGACTCCTTCATCTATTAATACTCGTCTCTAGGCAATTTGCATCTTAACGTCGTTGCAGATTCCTATCTCCCAGAGATCCAAAACGCTCTTGAACCCTATATTTATGAGGTCGTTTGTGAGTCAAAATGAACTCTTGCAGCGAGGAAAGCTTTCTCAGTGTCTGTTCCAGCATCGTACCGTGGTTCTGTCTCTGCTGAGCACGGTATTGGATACCAAAAGACCCATGCTCTTCGTTATTCTAAGGACAAAGTGAACATTGCCTTGATGAAGAAGATCAAGAACCTCTTTGATCCGAATGGAATTATGAATCCAGGAAAGGTTCTGGAGTAGACCCGTAAATTATCTTAGAATAAATAGATATCACATGATTTCATGGAGCAACCCTAACCCCGAGTTAACCCTAGCCTCTACCCTCAACCTTAATCTCGGGTCCCAATTGCGTGTCCACTGAATTACCATGGTTTATTTGTCCTCTTGTCCCACAATTAAGTTAATGACGTTCGCCCGTCTGCTCTCTAGGTCATCTTCCAGGATGCCACTGGTCTTCCTGTAAAGTTTTTCATACAAAAAGACCTTCCGCAAGAAGTCCAAGCGGAATTGTGTGAAACGATCATAGTATGTGTGCATGCACGAACGTTTGACCAGTTAATAACTCTGCCTTTGTAGGCCCTCGGGGGCCGTGTAGAGATTAAAGTTCCAAGACAAGGTTTCGTCCTCGTGCAGCCCCATAGTTCGGAAGAAGAACGACTTCGGGAATGTTGGCTCACGTCGGACAGACCAAACAGATTCGTGGTTCCTTACACCTACATCGAGGCTTGCAAGATTTCAGGCAAACTGTTAAAGCAGATATTTGTTGAAGAAGATAATCAACCTATCCGCATACATGTCCATGCTAGCATTGCAAATCCGAATGCTCGCAATCTTCTGAGATCTAGGATCATAGTGCGTAGTAGTGCAAATCTCGAATTTTTGCCTGATGATCTCAGTGACTCTGCTGTAGCACTCTGGTGGATATCCAGACTCGCCCATGCGTGACGCCCGTGTGATTCTGGCTGACCCCAATACCGAAGTTTTCGAGCACCTCGTTAAGACCTATCAAGGCAGATCCGGCAAACATATAGAGTCATTCCTCTGGATCAAAAAATGTATAGAGAATGGGTCTCTTGCATACACACCTGTCATTTACAAAAATCCCGGAGGACGTCGACCGGGGGATGAGTCTGTTCTTTTCTCGCCTTTTCGTGTTTCTCCCCTAATTGACTCCTGACAGGCGAAGGCAATTTACGACAGAAGATGAGAATAATCTGTGTCAGTGGATTGCTGAGAAAATCCCATATAAAGAGATAGGCGGTCGAACAGGCAACAGACTTTACCAACAACTGTGTGAACAAGTACGCTTCAAGAGTATTGTTGATTCACTACTGCACTGATAGTAACATCTTAGACTGAGCCAGAATATCAATGGGTGACAAGACACACATGGCAATCTTGGCGTGAAAGATACAAAAAGCATGCCCCCAGATTAGACGAAAGAATTGGGCAAATCGTGACAGATAGATGCATTGCTCAGGGGGAACAGGGACAAATTGGGTATGTACGGCAACCTGAAGAAAAACCAAAACGCACTCGCAAGAAGCGCAGCAAGGTTGAAGATACAAATGACGACCGGGAGTCCACCAATAGGGCCGAAGAACTTGCTCAGTTGTCCGTCCTCCCCATCTCCCAAATATCTTCCATCGAATCAGGTGTCAGCCTACCGACTCAGCCCCCTTCATACCAGAATATACAGCCTTTGCCTGGTTTTGCTCTCCCGCCACCACATACATCTATCCTCTTGCCTTCAGAATCAGGGCCACCCATCCCTGCAAATCTCTGTCCAGACGAGGAAGAAATGGAGGACAATGAAGAAAGTCAATGGGTTGTCCGAGAAGGAAATGAACTTACCCCAGTATGGGCGAAACGTAAGGCTGATGACGACCCAGAGCACGCCAGGCCCAATAAGCATCACAAGTCAGAGTAAGTTTCAGGAGTCGTGCCAGGTTTTGAGGGCTGACTTGACCCTATCAGCGGCGAAAACACGACAGGAATTACTTCACTTGTAAGCACGAGTGAACCCTCACCCATTGTGCAGGCTACCCCGACACAAATTAACACTTCTGCCCTCGTCGCCTTCGCGAGTATGCATGTCATTGATCAAAGTCTCCGAGAAATAGCCAAAGATTACCGCTTCACGTTGGAAGAGGTGCAGGAGTATTATGACAAATGTGGAGAAATGGGTCGTACCAGACAGCGTTTTCAGCTGATGCGCGAACTCCTTGCTCAGAGATTTCTCGACGATCTTTAATAACATCAATTATTTTGTCTTCCAGGCCTATGTATCTCCAGTATTGTTGCCGTGTGAAAACCATGATACAATATAATTTCAGGGAATTTCATTCCCAATTAGCAGTTTATATTCAGCGGCTCGAACAGGGGCTGAGGGACTGTTGAATGCCTTTCGTCTCCTGTGGATAAGTTAAGAGTAGGTAGCTTTGCCTATAAGCACAAAACACACTTTTCTCCGGCGGCCGCTGATGGGAAAGATCCGAAAAGATCAGGATGTTTGGGTAAAGGTGATTCCCTAGAGCGAAACACGAATGATTTTTTGGAATTGGAAATACGTAAGTGGACACTGACGTGAAATAGGGATGTTGCATTGCCTCTTCCGCAGATATCCTCTGTTTTGGGTCGTATGTCAAGAAGGATATCAACAGATCAAGACCAGCTGTTGACAGATGAGGAAATTTAGAACGGAATGCATGCGGCTGAGGTGACGGCAATGTAATGGTCTTGGCGTTCGGTAGATCGAAATAGTCTGGCCAGGAATTTTTGGTGGGTGGACCAAGAAGTTTGAAAATCATAGATAAGAGCTCGAGTTCCCCTTTGACTTGAAACAGAGGTTCTTTAAGGAGAAGTTCTGCAAAAATACATCCGACAGACCACATATCCACCGCAGTTGAATATGTTTTAGCGCCCATCAGGATTTCAGGAGCACTTTTTAATATGTTAGTTCCAAGTGTAACCAGATATTACAACACACAACCTACCGGTACCACAAAGTGACTACCAACTGTGTCATACCGCCTACACCCACTGGATCTCCGTACCGTCGAGCTAAACCAAAGTCCGCGACTTTGATTGTTCCACGGTTGTTCATGAGTAGATTGCTGGTTTTGAGATCACGATGGAGTATCCAATTGGAATGGCAATGGTTTACGGCGGACAAAAGTTGTAACATGAGGGTCTTGACTTCAGATTGTAAAAATGGGGAAGGCATATTTGTGAGCAACGTCTTGAGGTCATGCTCAATGAAGTCCATTACAACAAAAACCCTTGGGACCGATGGTGCCGGTTTGAATGCATATCGTGTGTACGGTCGTGAAAAAAGCAAATGTATATTGAGGCAAAATCATTGGTGATTACAATTGAGCTAAGAAGGGGAAGCTTCGAGACACGCACTGGGTCAATGTGTCACCGACAACAACTTCCCGAATTCTCACTACATTTTCGTGTCGACAGGTCATAAGTGAATAAATCTCGCGTAGTGCTGTAATTGGAAAACCATTCTTCTCTTCGTCGAGCTTCAGCTTCTTCAACGCAACGATGTCTCCCGTTTGTTTGTCACGAGCACGGAACACTACTCCGTAAGAGCCCTCTTCGATCTGGTTCAGTCGCTCATAGCAGTAAACGGATCGTGAAGACTGTATATGAGGGTGTGATGTTCTGGAAGGCACATGAATACTATGGTTTTGGCGGGAAACCGGTGGTGGAGAAGGTGTGAGGGAGGAAGATTTTCTGCCAGGCGGTTGCGAGCGAGAGGGTTTGTGTTTTGCGCGCTTTTTAGGGATATGTATGTGCGTTGGCGCACTGAGATCTTCTGTATCCTCATCTTCGTCCCACTTGGACCGTTTCTTAGCGGCGCTGTATGAACCTTGGTTATCGAATCCAGCTGACATAGTGATTGTAAAGTCCTCATTCAGTACGATAGTGTTCAAGTCACGTGATTATATACAGAAGTGGTGTCCTGTATGGCAGCACCGAACAGAAAAGGGCCAAGACCATAGAAATATATCTGCAAAGCACCTGACGCCATGCAATAGGCCCTCAGATGAAACCAGGAGGAACATGAGATAGAAGATAATATTGATGGCCAGGAAGGTGCAACTCGAGTGAAGCAGAGGTGACAGTATGTACTCCTAAACCCAAAAAAGTAACGGGATTTGGAGAAAAATCCCAGTCCGACCTGAACAACAAAATGTCGAAGCTGGGAGATGACAACAGTCCCTGGCACAAAGTTCATCTCCAGAATGGAAACTGCCCTCAGCCTCCGAGCATGATGACTCGAAGTATCTCTTGTAAGGCTTCTTTGCTGCTGAATAGACATATGTTTGCCATGCCACTTCCGGATGATGGGATAAGGAAAGTGTGGAGAATGATGATGAGTGAAAACAACAAACGGCTTTAGAATCCACTATATATGAATTGTTCTCCAGCAAGTCATCCGCCCTCTAACTTATCGGATTACATGTTCAAGCTCTGGAGGATAGAAGCCAGATTCTGGTAATGTAGGCATATATCGAATGTCCAAGGTAGTTCTTTCTTTCTGGAATGTGTGGCTAGATGCTCCACAGACTCGAGGCAAGTATTTGTGAGCTCATGATCGATTTCGTCGTAGATGGACCATTGGATGAGACAATCATACTGATTCTTGCCAAGGACACTCACCAGATTTATCTCCCCTTGATTTTTCTGAGGGCATCGAGCACGCGATGACCAACATATATAGGATAACACGTGATGTGATAGCTCGAGAGCTTGCTGAACGGAAATAGTTCAGTGTCGAGCAAATGATACAGGAGGTTTTGCCTTCATTACGTGTTTTCGCAACAGGCTATGTCCAACAACTACCTCTTCACATTCAAGCCCACATTTTCTCAAGGCCTCGTTCTGGGCCAGCTCTCCGTCCTTATCCTCATAGGATTCGTCTTTCGTTATCTGTTTCTAGAGTCAACTCAATATCCTTTTGAAACGTCCTCATATCACCCTCGCGTTGGCAATGATCTTCCTTCCCGAAAGCTTAACGCCGTTCTGGATGAAAAACCGCCGGTAGATGGTGATCAGGACACTGAACCGGCAGAATGGTTTAACGTGCTGTTAAAACAGGTCAGTAAACGCTTCTTTTGTTAATGAAATGCTGAACTTTTTTTCAGGTTTTAGACATATACCGTCTCAAAATTCGAGACGAATTGTCTGGTATTGAAGGGGACGAAGTTGCTCGGAGAAAAATTGAAGAACTCGCAAATCGAGTTCGCCCACCAGGCTTTCTGGTCAGTCCGGGCTCTTGTGCATTGAATAAATACCAAATTAAGTCTACTTACTCCTCAGGACGACATCAAAATTCATTCTGTTGACCTCGGTGTATCGGCGCCGCGGTTATTCAACGCACGGCCCCATTCTGGAGACGGTCAAGCGGTATGTCTACACTGTCACCTTTTCATATACACCTCTCATGCATGAATCTTCTAGACAATCGAGTTCGATGCAACTTACACGGACACCATCTCTTTATCCCTTTCAACATACTACCTATTTAATTACCCTGTGGCCTCCTTCGCACGGCTTCCCATATCTCTTACCATATCCCTATCCCAATTCAAGTCCACAGTGAGTAACACGTGAATATGACGTTGCCATAACACTGTTAACCGAGCCCATTGTAAATATTCATCAGATTTTCGTGGCACCTCCTGCGCCCGATTTGCCTGTTCTAACACTAAGCATATCTCCCAACTTTGTCCTTGACCTAACAACAACGTCATTGATGGGAAGCCGTGCCAAGCTCGCAAATGTACCAAAACTGCACGAGCTCATACAACATCAAGTACGTCGGCTCCTTGCAGCAAGAGCGACGTGGGACTTTGTGCTCCCGGGACTGGGAACCGTCATGGCAGCACAAGAAAATGTCAAGAAGGAATACAGAGAGGAGACTGCGTCCTCATGACATGGGCAATGGGCATTCCTGATCATCTTTTCCTTCTCTGCGATCCCAGCTTTACCCCTCCGGTTATTGACCATATTACCTGCTCTCGACTATTAATTTCAACCTGGGCGATCTCATGAGAGATGTTACCCACTGTGCTACTGGTGTAGTCTCAATCGCTGTACAAAAACTTCTAATTATCTGCGGTCTACATACCGAGTTGAAAAGAGCTAGATTCCTATACCATCAAGCCAATTTTGTATGTCGTTATATGCTTGTTGGTCTTGCAAGTCTTGCACTGCATATTTATTGACTTTTGAGGCCTGTACGAGTCGATTAGACTTCATGAGGAGTTCCATGCGTTCCGAGGTGGCCATAATTGCGATCGGGAAGAAGGGCTCAAAGTTGAATTCTGCCAACTTTGTCGGAAGAACAGGCAAGCCATCTTGACTGCGGGAAGACTCTATCTCTGTATTATTTGAAGGGGGTGAGAGGAGAAAGAGTCCCGTCGCGGGATTAGAGGAAATATATGTCTGAGCAATGAGACAACCAGCTGATCGGGCGAACACGACTGGAGGAAAAGGAATCATGCTCAGGCGAATAGCAGAGCGGAGGCCTGAGTGGTCAAGACAATAGCACACGATTGTCAAAGGTCAAGTCGGTGGAGGAGCGCGACGAACCGTCTTCAAACCACTTCATCAGGGAGGATGAGTTACTTCGAGAATGAGGATCTGGTAACACTAAGTCAATCTGCAGACAAGTAAACCCTTTCTCAGACAGCAATGATGAGAGTGTGGTCATTCTGCGGCGACAGTATTAATCCTCTCCGTACCAATCATCTAGACATTTACCCTTGACTGGAATCCTCATCCCAGGATTGGGCTGAAACAAATACGAGAGGGGTTGGACATTCCCTATGTGCAGACTTTGGGGGCGTGCGCAGAATATTGGAGTGGACAAGGCGAATTGCCGTCGTCGAGAGACGCCTGTTGTGCCAACTGTTGGTGAGGAAACGGAACATGAACGTATGTCTACCAGATCAACGGGACCAAAAAGCCAGTCACCTGATCCTTCCCTCTTTCCCTCCAATGGCAACCACTTCCTCCAATATCGTTTTTGATGACATCTTCACCCTCAATGCAATTGACAAGGAGGGCAAGAAATTCGATCGAGGCGTGGTCCCTATTTCTATGTGACGATATTCATCTGACTTTGGCTCCAGTTTCTCGCCTATACGCTCACTCGAAGAATTATGATATGGATTTAACCCTTGATTACAATTTTGAGCTTTTTCCACTTGAAAATGGGGAAAGTTTCGCTCTTGCTCTCGCTTCGTCGCTAGATCGTGAAGGCGTCCCATCAATGGTCACAGACGGTGACGAAGAAACGGACAAGGACCGTCACAAGTGGAGACCAGATGGGAAAGGAAAACGCGGCCTGGAAGAAGACTATGAATACGTGATGTATGGAAAGGTCAGCATCATTCTCAATTGTCCCAGAACCCAAACGATTGTTGTCATTCATCTTGCTGTTTTTCCAAGGTATATAAATTCGACAGTGGAACTGCCGAAATCGTGTATGTGCTACGTTGTCACAACAAACCCTGTCTGACAAATATTCCAAGCACTGCTTACCTTTCCTTCGGTGGCCTCCTCATGTCCTTAACTGGCTCTTTCCGTCATATGACTAGTATAGTACTTGGAGATCCCGTCTATCTTCTGGTGCGAAAATAGATATAGACACTAATGCTATTAGATGTATTGTACTGATGATGCAACTCGGGCTAGTCGAGTTAGTCGAAGGAGCGTTGTCCATTTAAGTAGGATATATAGTAGAATTGAGGCTAGTTCGCCTTGAGACAACGTAGTTTGTTAATGGCATCGCCCAGCTCGACCTCTCGCATACTTTCGCCAAAACCGAAGCGCTTCCGGCTAATCATCTTGATACCGACTTTTGTTGGCTCTCCGGATTCAGATGACACCGATTTCTGCGAGAGGTCGCTCGAAATCGCACAACAATGTTTGGGTTTTGTAGTCACGACAGGGGCAAGGTCCGCGTGGTTCACGCCAAAGAACTGGGATAATTTCGTGATTTGTCTTCTCCGCTCCTGAAAATCAGTTCCACGCCTCGCCACCGATGGTGCATCTTCTAATACGTTCGTACAGCCCTCGCACGTCGGCACAGAGGGAACACATCCAGA
>Ga0157357_1000385_pt1 | contig 19162 bp, 25 predicted proteins | sample AttcapACBM1_FD_111485 | JGI IMG/M metagenome (GOLD analysis project Ga0157357, IMG submission 111485) | Fungus gardens microbial communities from leaf cutter ant in Botucatu, State of Sao Paulo, Brazil - Atta capiguara ACBM1 | ecosystem: Host-associated > Fungi > Mycelium > Unclassified ... | reverse complement strand
GTAATTAATGCTCTGTAACACGTCGCGTGACGGGCGCGATCCGTCACGCCTACTTGTTAAGTTAACACAGTATGTCCACCTCGCAAGAAATCATGGAGGAGACTGAAGATCATACGCAAGAAGATGAGACCGAGGCGCAACAATTACGAGAAGAGGAAGACGAGGAAGAGTTCGAGTTGGACAGGGAGGCAGAAGCCGACAAGGAAGATGAGGAGAATGATGAGGAGAATCCAGCAGGGGAGAGCCAGACGGCAGCAGAATCTGAATCAAGCAGAAAGAAAAGGAAGAAAGACACAAATGCCAGGCGCCCTGGGGAGTTGATTCTACCTTTTTCAAGAGTGCAAAGGGTCATCAAAGCAGACAAAGTGCGATACTCTGCCCGACTGACTCAGAAGCTCATAAGTTGCATAGGATATACCCATGATTGCAAGAGATGCCATTTTCTTGATTGGCCTTGCGACAGAGTCCTTCATAGCCGAGTTGGCGGTGGCTGCACATAGAGTTGCAGCGAAGGAGAAACGGACAACGGTACAGCACAAGGATATCGGCATGTGGCCAATTTATGCATATGATCGGTTTTCCTGCTGACGAATCTGTAGCAACTGTAGTACGAAAGGCAGACGAATTCATGTTTCTTGAAGGTAGGAATCCGTACTCACCAACTTAGAGCAGGGCTCAAATCCTCTAGATATCCTCCCATACACCACCTCTCCGTCTGTTCCTGAGAAGAAACCGAAACGCCCCAAGTCCGCTCCTGAGGCAACAAAAGGCAGTGTAAAACATAGCGAACTGAATCTTGATAAGTTTATTGTATCCAGCAAAGAGAAAGAGGCAGAAGAAGATAATGGGACGGACGTAGTCATGAACGAGGACGGAACTATGTATGCTGTAAACGAGACCAATCATCATTGAACTTTGGCGGCCCGGACTTCCGGAAGATGGCATCCGCAAACGGGACCTTGACTTTGTCTCAATCCGCGATGAAGATTGTGACGACCTTCCACCAACCCTCGTCAGTCCTCGCATCATTGAAATGTAGACTTTCTATTTGCGATGTCGAGCATCTCATCGTTGCCAAGTTGAATAGGATTGAGGTTTTTTCTCTACAGCCCACTGGTGTCAGACTTGAATGTTCTCTTGAAATCTCTGGCAAAGTCACTGCTGTCAAGGCAATTCCGATACCAGTGCGTTTTTTGTACGTACGCTTTGCAAGCTACTTCATACGTATGCTTTCGTGTAGAAGTCATCGCGTTCTAACCTAGTGGTGATGCTCGCGCATCCGGACCCGGAGCTGATTTTTCTTTCGTATGCGGAGACGCAAGATGGTGTTGTAGAACTGCAACTTATTCACCAGCTACACTTATACGAGCGGACACCACGCCCTGCGGAATTCTTCAATGATATCCTTGTGCACCCTTGTGGAAAGCTCGCAGTTGTCAGCTGCTATGTTGGTAAACTCAAGATTGTCAACCTCAAAGCTGGCAGATTTATAGACGATTTTGACGTACTGTGAGTTACTATTTCCAGTGAATCCTCAAGTGGAACCCGTTTTAAAGATGTCTCAAATGCCAGGCTTCCTGAGCTTAACGTTTTCTCAATTTCGTTCTTGCCCATCGACGACTATGCAATTGCCATCCTCCACTTTGACCACCAACAACGGATACAACTCATTGCGCGCGATATTGAAGTCGAGGAAATTCAGCTATCGAAGTCCCCATCGACGCATCTACACGCAACCATGATCTCAGGCAAGATGTTCCCTTATCCAGCTGATAGCCCACCGAGACTTGTTCCTATTTATCCTCAAAACACTAACAAAGGTAGTAATGAAACGATGGTTTTTTCTGATGACAAATTTCTTGGTGGTGTACTCGTCGTCGGAGGGACGAAGCTACTGTTGTACGAGCTTGTTGACCAGCAGAGCCAAGAGAAAGAACGAGGTAAACGGAGACGGTTAGAGCACAAGAAGAGGAGCAGAGATCCGGGGACAAAGTTTAAGGCAGCGGAAAAAGAAGCAGAGAGAGAAAGTAGAATAAGAAAGTCTCGGGCGAATGTGATCTGGCCATGGAGTGATATTGCTGCGTAAGTTTCAAGCTTATTTTTCAAGATTCGAATGATGATTAAACACATTCGTTGCTAGCTGGTGCTCGATAGATGGAGAACCTTTAAAATTTGTTTTGGGAGATGCGTATGGCAAGTTGGCTCTGTTATCTCTCTGCAATCTTGAAGAATGGGGACTTGTGCTCATCCCTCTAGGGGAAGTGAGTGGTTACACGTCAATTCTTTGATACTAGCCTCACCTCACCCATGTTCTCTCCTTTCTTTTAGATATCACCTCCAATGTCTCTCACGTACTTGACCAACCAGATACTCTACGTGGGATCACATATGGGAGATTCCCAGCTTGTTCAATTAACACAAGTCCCGGATGCATTTGTTGACAAACCCACACTTCTTATTCCGTCAGATATTTGCACTGTTCAACCGTCTTTTTTTGAAATGTCAATATCTGCATCGAAGAAGGGTAAAGAACGAGCACTAAGTCCAACCCTTGACATGGACGTAGATGATGATTCTGGTGATCTTAAATCAGGCAAAATAGTCGCGACAAAAGGATCATATGTCACGGTTTTAGAACAATTCAAGAACATCGCGCCAATTATGGATGCATGTTTGGTCGATCTGGATGGTGGACAGGTCAGTAGTATGCTGTTGTTGCCAGGAAGAGCAAGATAGCTGATGTGTCAGACAGCGGCAGATCGTTACGTGTTCTGGAGGGAGAAACTCTGGATCCATCAATATCGTAAGAAATGGTGCTGATTTCGAGGAGATCATAGACATTCCTGGCGTTCAGCATGTGTCAGGGGTCTGGAGTGTCAGGAAAAAGCTGGAAGACATGTAAGTGTGCTCGCTATTTTGGTTTTCTCCCTTCGTAATCCGCCTTTTAGTGTGGATTCGTATCTTCTTTTATCGTTTTATGACTCTACTCGACTAGTCAAAATTGATGACAAGGAAGGGGATCTGAGGTTTACACCTCTACAGAGCGATGTCATGGCAGGACTGAGAATGCACGAACCAACAATCGCGTTCTCAAATGTCTCGCAACGAGTCAAAGGTCAAGATGGAAAGGCTCGATACATGAACTCGTCCCTTGTCGTGCAAGCAACGGCCAGCTGTGTTTCGCTACTTGAGCTAGATGAAGGCCTTCAAACCTATGTGAAGCTCGATCGATGGGAGGTTAAAGCGAACGTTTTTGAGGATCCAAATGCAGAGATCGTTGCCGCAAGCATTAATTCGAGCCAGATTGCGTTGGCGGTCAGCGGTGGGAAGAAGATTTTATTGAGTGTTGCTGAAGACAAGAAATTCCGAGTCAATCTGTCGGTGTCCTTGTCCACTCTGTTGATGCCAGGACTGACACCTGACTATCTTAATCTGCAGGACAACTATGAAGTCTCCCAGAAGTGATGAAATTTCAGCAATATCATGCACCCCACTTAATACCACACGAGCCTTTACTCAATATATTGTCGTCTCATACTGGAATTCCAACACGATCGAAGTCTTCTCTGTAACTGAGTCAGGCTTCAAGTCGATCCACTTATCCTCACCCCTTCCATCCCTTGTAACTTCTCTTCTGCTCTACAATTTCGGCTCGGATCAGAGTTCGAAAGGATCAAACTATCATCCATATTTGCTTGCCGGTCTTTCGGATGGATCTGTGGCGACTTTTTCATGGCGGGAACAAGAGCTGAAGGATAGGAAAATTATCTCGCTTGGACATGCACCTGTCAGTTTGATTGTGTATACAGTCGATTCAAAGTCAAATGGAAATGGCAGTGTGAGATTAGGAGAGGATGGATCTGACATGAAGACTGTGCTCGCTGTTGGAAATAGGGCAATCATGTTTTCTCACGAGGGAAACAGGCTGGTGCAATCTCCTATTCTCCTCAAGGTTTGGCGTTTTGAATTACATGCGCACTGTTTGTATCTTCATATTGATGATCGGAGCAGGATATTGTTGCCGCATCGCCAGTGAATACTCCTTCGTTACCTTCGTCATTGATAATTGCCAGCGAGGAGGGTTTGCACATCGGCAAAATTAAGGACCTGAATAAGCTTCATATACGTTCAGTATGTCTTTCGGTTTAGCTACCTATATGTCATTGACCATGATTGTAGATCCCATTCGGCTTAGATAACCCTCGTAAGGTAGCCTACCATCCTCTGCTGAAGGCGTTCGGTTTTGCTTTTACGCGTATGGAACCGGTTAGAGTCGGCAATGAAGAGTCGACTAGTAGTTCTTTCGGACTTGTAGATGATTCATCATTTGAAGGTTTGAATCCCTCACTGCCCCGCTTGATTGGCAAATAACACGTTTTCTAGTTCTAGCGAAATTTAGCTGCGGTCCGAATGAAGAGGTGACTTCGGTTATCCCTTGTTCCTCTGTGGTCGATAACGTTCTCACACCTTTCTTCGTTGTCGGGACGTTTCTTTACTACCCAGAAGAAATTGAACCCGAGATTGGTCGTCTCCTGCTCATTTCTGTAACAAGCATCACCAACCCTCGCAATCCAAAGCAGGGCCACCAGCTCTCTCTTGCCGCGTCCACCCAAGTGAAAGGATGCGTCTATGCACTTACATCCTCCACTAGCAAAGATGAAGAGCATCCAAGATTCATTGCAGCTGTCAACTCGTCTATTATGCTCTTCCAGCTTAATGCTGACAAGAATGTCTTCCCTTCGCGTTTATCTCTTGACAAGGTCGCAGAATGGAATCATAATTATCTCGTAACGAGCTTGGGATCTGTTGGGGATCATGTATTTGCTGGGGATCAGATCTGCTCTGTCTCGCTGCTCAAGGTTATGGATGAAAAATTGCAGACGGTTGCAAGAGACTATGGGCCTCGGTGGCCTGTTTCTGTTGAAGCCATCGACGAGAGGAATGCGATTGGGGCTAATGTACTTTTATTTTTATTTTTGCTCCTTCTCTGGATATACTATCTGACGACAACTACGGATCTCAGGATGCACTGAACTTGTTCTCCTTCACTCTTTCTCACACTCTCGAGAGAGATGTGCTTGAATGCAATGGAAATTATCACATCGCTGATTTGGTTACGAAAATAATAAGAGGTGTGTGTGTGTGTTGCTTTTCTCAACTTGAGGTGGACCCTTCAAAGATGATAATAATAATAATGGTGTGCCTTGTGTTAGGTTCCTTAACCGAACCCGATAAATCGAATGAGCCTACATTGGAACCTGAAGAATTGTTTTTCACTTCTTCAGGTCGAATTGGAGTTATTGTCGACGCGCCAAAGACCACTTCTTTGCATCTTACCGAGTTGCAACGAAACATGGCTGCTGTCATTCCAAGCGTTGGTGGAATTAGTCATACTCGGTTGGTTGTCGATTCTCTCTCCAAGAGCACGACGGCCATTCACACGTTGAGAATTACAGGTTCCGAGCACCAAAAAGCACCCGAGGTCATACTGACGCTGATCAAGCGTCTTTCGGTTTCCTCGATGGTGACTTCGTCGAACAATTACTCACCCTTTTAGATTTTCCCGAAACACTTGACAAAATTTGGCAGGGTCAGAATCAGTCAGAGAGACTCTCGGCATCTGTCAGCGAAATACGGCGACTTTTAGAGGATTTACAGAGTCATCATTGAAGGAGGAATTGAGAATGGGAATATGATATAAAGAAGACAGCTATCAGGCGACGTGTATATAAGGGAGGCATGGAAAACCCAACGTCTATAAAAATAAACAGTCGAAGCAAAGAAATGCCAGCACTAGAGGTTGAGTAGCATGTTAAGTTTTTTTTTAAAAAAAGAGTGAGACAGGTGAATAAGAGAATAATCTGTAAAATGCTTTTACCGATTTAAAGTTGAGAAATTATAACGGAGTGATTGCCACAAGGTCAAAACAAATTCTTGACTCTCCGGAGCGACTACTCGGTCAATATCGGTGGCAGTGGGAGGGGCGAAATAAAAGCCAGCAACGAGAACGAGGTAACTAGAGAGAAAGGACATCAGGACACGAGGCTCAAGGACACAAGGATCTGGCGGCAAAAAACAAAAAAAGCTCACCTCATAATAAGGATACTACCGCGGTGATAATTACTTTTCGCCTCGATATAAGTATATGTCATTAAAAACATAGACAAAATGAGAGCGACAGCATCCCAACGAGGGAAGATAAGCCTGTAAAACGAAAACAATCAGTGAGCAGCTCCACGAACAGGGATCACAAGGATGGGTGACTGATGAAAAGAAACGTACGAGAAAGACCTAGCGACTTCACCCATACTCCTGGGATCGTACCAAGCCGAAAAGGCAACCATAGCCGGAATCTGTAACAAGCACACCTGGAGTGCATACGCGGAGCCAATTTCCATACTAAGTAACATCATAGTACACATTAGTAAATGGAAATCGGCCAGTCAAAGGGCATACCTTAGCGCAATGTTTCCGTTCAAGGCGAATGAAATAGCATTCATAAACTCGGTTGTATTTGGGACTAGGGCAAACAACGTGACTCCTAGGAATTTTTCATCGATTTCCGAATCCTTAAGGACAATATCGACAACATCCACGAGCAACTCTGTCAACAGCCATCCATTAGTAAGCGATCCTAGAATAATCAGGTGGAAGGAAGGGTACTCACCAGCAATGATCGCATATAACGCTGTACATCCGAGCAAAACACTGGCACTCGTCGTCCGGCTCCAAGAGGGTGCATCGTGTCCACCCTGTCCGCCGCCCTGCGAAGCTTTCTGTCCGCCACCAACGATAGCCTCATTCTCAGGGTTTCTCATTCTCATGGGATTATGCGAAGCGGACTGTTGTTGATGCCTTAACGCACTAACAGTAGCAACCGCAACTGCCCTCGTGAAATCATCTGTCGTCATAGGGCCCGGGAGTCGGACGTCTCCGAGATCAGTAGTTTTGACTGCGTGGTCAACGCTCTCCAACACAGGACCGAAAGCAGGTTGTTGAACTGCCGTGGCGTATGAAATGCGTTTCGGGAAAGTGGGGGAAGGGGGGTTGAGGAGACGAGGTGGATCTTGAGATTGTGGTTGGAGCTGTTGAGTTGGGACTGTGGAAGTTACACTACCCTGCGAAGGTTCACGGTAATTTTCGATTCGAGGGGAGGTAAGCAAACTAGAGTCCCGAACAACACTGGCTCTGCGGTTGAAGATCTGTCCCGTGCTAGGCGCCTTATTGTACGAAGAAAGCCTTTGATACGCTGGAAGTTCTGAAGGTTGTAAGAGCTGAGGGTTCTGCCAAATTTGACTCGCATGAGTGCGCAAGGAAAACCACAACCCGATGAGATAGGACTGAGACAATTATCTTAGGGAACGTTGATCTGGGAAAAGGAGAAGCCACGCACGAAGAGCAGGATTGCGGCACAGAAATACATGAGACTCTTCACGGTCGATTGATAGAAGGGGTCATGAACCGAGTCAGGGTGTTTGTAATAGCAGTGATCACAGATCCACGGTGTTTTCTTCGCATCATCTAGTGCAGACGGGCAGCCAGTACAGACAAGTTGGAACTGGGAACCCAATACATTAGATCATATACGAACTTCCGAAATGCGAATACGCACATTGCCAAAGGTTTGGTAGAATAAAGTAGGCGTCAAAGTACCAATGATAGCCATAATCAACATCATACTGGTGACTCCAGCACTCTTCGCATTGAACCTCTGCTCCTTGCGCCTAACTGCACCACCACACATACTCATGCCAGGCATGAGCAGCACACCAGCAAGCAAAGAGCCAACGATCGAACCCTCTACCAAAGACCCCCTTCCTTGAGTCAGGGCGAAAGCATAAAGGATAATCTCAATGATTGAACCAAAAGTCGCGTTGATCACAGCACCCATTCCGATGGACGATTGCGCAGAGATAGAAGCGACGGCCATACCGATGAAATAAGATAGTGGAATGACACTGAGCAAGCTCATTATGAAGACAAAACCTTGGGAGGCAAGCAAGGCAAGGATAGGAGGTACGTTCTTCCCAGCATGTTCAAGCCGTTCCGTCCAAGGCAAAAGCACAAAGCCATCAAAGATAACGAGGAAGACAACTGGTAAAAGATTGACGAAGAAAATGTTAACACCTCCAATTGTATACTTGTAGTACTTGAAGCCGATGGCACGGTATGTACACAAGAGGACAGTGGAAGTGCCTGACGGAGCTGCCTCGCCAGGAGCAAGGCGTGCATGCTTGATCCTAAATTTGGGTTGTTGAGGAGCAGAACCAGGCTCAGCGGGGGCAGTCTCCGAGGTGCCTTCGGGTTGATTGGCAACCACCACCACAGGAGGTGCTGCACAAAACCTGATTGAGTCAGGTCGTTCAAAGAGATGTTTAATGAGTGCCCAGTTCAACTTGGCCATCGGGATGGTGACGATCAACGCCCAGCAAATGAGACAAACGAATAGCATGAGAGGAGCAATAATCCAGACAAGTACAATCCAAAAGCAAGCTTTGCCAAGGGAAGTGTTAGATGACGGTTTGTATGCACTTATGGAACCTGACGAAGTAGGCGATGGGATGCAACCATATGCCTTGATTGGAGCAGGGATCGGCGAGCGTTTGTAGAAATGAAGCAACGCAGTTCCTTCTTCTATGCGTCTAGCATCCCAAGAATTCGAACGCGGCGCAGGTGGAGGCGGTGAAGCGGCTCGAACGGTCACATTTCCGTCTGAATCACTAGGATGAAGCCTATCATGATCTTCTTCTTCCACTTGTTCAGTTTCGTTATCCTCCTGATCGAGATCACCTTCAACATACTTGCCAAACGGCCAAACGAGGTACCATCCCAATCCAAACACGAGCCTCGCGTACTGTTCCCCTCCAAAAGGGATCATCCATAACACGAATGAGGAGGCAAAACAAGCTACGGATAACCACCAACCAAAAGCCAAGGCCCAGAATATGTTCCCGGAAATAAGGTGACGTTCAGCTTGGTATGAGGGGACAGAGTGCAACGCTTCGTCAGCATGGCGAGTGACGGAGCGGGACTTTTTGTAAAGTGCAGGCTTCCATATGGGAAGACCGAATGGATGCTGGACGTTGATGAGAGACTGACGATCTTTGACTGTGATGGGATCATCCTCATTGGGCCGGGTCTCCTCATCGTCCTCCCCAGAACCAGACGACGTTGAGTCCCCTGTGGGCGCTGTTGTTGTTACCTTTCCACGGCGTCGGAGAGGTCCAGAGTCGAGTTCACCGAGTGTGTCGTTGGCTTCATCCACTTCTTCATCTTCTTCATTGAGAACGCCACCATCGCGATGACTGCGATGGGGTGCTTGGGCACTGCCAACGCTAATGCTCCTCCCAGGACGTCGCATCGAGTGAGATGACAAGCTCTGGACCAGAATAGGCGGTGGTGGGGGCCTGTTCGGCATTGAAGACGACGCAGCAAAGTAGGAAGTGCCCTGCAGATGATGCTGGGGTGTGTCTACCGCTGACCACTGGACAGGTTTCGGGGTGTGCATAGAAGCAGTCGGAGACCTGGAACTCGGACGGTCGTCAGAGGGCGGCAGAGGATCCATGGAGATCTCGACAAAAAGGAGCAATTTGCATGCAAGAGAAAGGCATCACATTGTAACCGGCAACAGCCGGCGGGTATAATAATACTAATCTACCATGTAGAAAAAAACATATCTCAAACAAAGAGTAAGAGCACATAGTACACATTCGTCATCATCGTCGCCACACCTTTTCATGTAACTCGGCACTCTTGAGTTTTGCCCGCAAATAATCCAGTCGTGCATCATACCGCTGCTGCACCTCCTCCCGCCGCCGCCGAATGTCCTCCGTCCCGTCCTCATGCTCCATCTCGTCATCGAGACGCACCATACAAGCTGCAGACCCTGGTCTGTCTTCAGGAACGGACGTCATGATATGAGCACTTCTGGTCAAGCTGATGCTAGAACTATTTACATTGATGCCAGCAGGAAGTGGGAATGCAAGACTAAGCTGCTTGGAAAGGCTGGATGAAGAGGCCTTACGCTGCAGAGAAGCAGGCCGCGACGACGTCGTACTAAGCGCCAACGAAGTCGTGATGCTCGTCTTCGGGTGCAGAGGCATCCGCCCAGAGGAGGCTGACTTGCAGGGTCCCGTTCCTGTCGTGTTCGCAGAACGTATCGAACCCCCATCAGATTCTGCAAGATTGACTCGTCGCGCTGACTTTCCTTCAGCCACACTCCCAGCATTACCCGGCCGATCAGAGCGTGTGACTGACTGTCCCCGCTTCCGCTGCGCCTTGCATAGTGTTGTCACTTCCAACCCCGTAAATGCATCCATCAATCTCTTGACCTCCCCCTCGACCCTCTGTATTTCCTGGCGGATCTCGGCAGCACTTGAAAGGTGCTCCTCATCCAATACATTGTATATGTGATGATTGATACAGCGAGTATCTTGGGGCTTCATTATCCTTGGAAACGCTGAAGGGGATGTCACATATCTTCTGTGAACCTCGGGTTGACTGACTGCCGTACCATTTCGTTCCAGTCGTGATGTGATCGACAGCGTCTCCATCGGATCCCTCCCTGAACCCGTAGTCCGCATCGAAAAATTGCTAGACTTCCTCGACAATTTTCTTCCGAATTTTAACCGGTTAGAATGCCCTGACTGCTGTGACCAGGTGCTCGCTGTATCTGTCGCATCCGTCAACGTAACAGCAGTCGACGTTCTCCGGAATAGATGAGCAACCCCAGATCTAATGGAATACCGCGTTTGAGAAGATGGCCGCGGTAGTTCCACTTGAAAATTGGACAACGACCGTGGTGGAGCTGAATAACATACAAACAGTCACAAGAACGTCTCACCTACGAATAACTACACTCCTACCTCTATCGGGCGCTTTAGGGCTGTTCAGAATTGAATTTGGCCGGGGTAGCACAGCAGGAACAATAGGGACTTCACTGGGTACCTCAGAAGCAGAAGCAAATCGCTCAAACAAATTTTGTCGCAAAAGCCGGTATTCATCATCACTACCAGAAATCATGAGGACGAGTCAAGGAAAAAGACAACCATCGTGAGCTAACATACTTCAATAGTCCATCCGCATTTGCCACAGCAAGTTCATCCAAGCGCTGAGCTAAAGTGGTACTACAACAGAGCAATCAATTTGATTGAACATCCAAGTTACAACAAAAGAGAGACACACGTTACAGGATCCGACACTGCCACTCTCGTCGGCGAGCTCATCGTACTCGAATTCAAATTCAAACTCGGAACCTCCCCACCCATTTTCACCTTTCCTTCCTTCACCGATGTCATAGGCAGTGGAGGGACAGCCAAATCTCGATTGCTCCCACTGGTCATTGTTGGTCTCTTCGGTGGCGTCGGCGTCAAAGGAAGAAGAGATCTCTCATTCTGAGAAGAAAATCTTGCTGGGGATGCTTTTACTGTGGGCGTCAACGTGGTTGGAACAGTAGGGGGGACTCGTTTCACCCTGGAACGCTTTAAACCGCCTACGAGTGGACCCGAAATAACAGGCGGCGCATGTACAGCCGCAGTATTTCCAATAGATAACGTTTGTGCCACAGAGACATTGTGAGGAACATAAGTGATAGGCGCTTCCCTTTCCTTCCCTTTCTTTCCGTACTAAGGAGGTCATTTTTTGATAAGCGTAAGCACATTCGAACGACGACGAAATGAAATAAAAATAAAAAGTTTTTTAAAAAAAAAATTAAAAAAGATTCATTTCGCAAATCACCTCCACCCCCTAAATCGAATGAAAAAGCCGCCAAAGCAAGAGAAAGAAGAAGAAAAAAACCACCACCAAAAAAAAAAGACCAACACAAAAAACCACTCACAAACCGAGATCGAATAACCTTCACCACCGATTTCTCCCCCACATTCCCACCTCCTACTCCTGTACCGCTCGTCGCCTCGATCATCGTTGTCATAACATGATAATGATCACTCTCCAATTCTGTTGTTTTTCTTGATGAAAAAAAGCCCATTGTTGTATGCCCTCTCAAATCAAGCCTTTCCCCCCGTCCGTCGCGTCACACACACGCACGCACGCACACACACACACACACAGAGAGAGAGAGAGAGCAAGTGTAAGGTTCAAGAATAAATGAGTAAAAAAGATAAAAGGATAAAGGTGAGGAGGAAGCGAAAAGAAAGGACTTGTCAGTGGTGGGGAAGAGTTTTGTAAGCGAGGGAATAATGTTGTTTGGACTGTTTCGTTGTTGTAAGGCACAGCTCTATTGCACAGCTCTAACTTAGACCTACCTGCCTGCCATGTGCATTCTTAGTTACCCAACACTACTTACTTCCCACTCGACTTACTATTGACCATTTACCTTAGAAACCACTTATTGTATTGAGAACAAATTAATATAACACTATTAGCCTATCAATTCGCATCTTTGAATGCCTATATATATATGTGTGTGTGTGTGTCATCGCCAAACCCCCTGTACAATCAGCCACTCGGACCACAACCCAAAACTATCGGCCTTTCTTATCTCTGTAAAACTGTCCTAGTAATTTCATGACTTGCCCAAACCCATCAGGCACAAAAAGCTTGCTACCTATCCATTTCGGCAGCTTCCTTTGAATCGCCAATGACGCATACCGGCGATCCAATAGAATGAGGGACGCCCAATCATCTTTATGTCGAATGGCACGCCCTACCAAACCGAATCAGTCACTAGTGTCAAAAAAAACAAAACATAGAACTCAAAACAAACCTATACTCTGATTAACAGCATTCATGCACATATTCTCATACAAATCGGCAGCAGCATCTTTCTGTCCTTTCTCTTTCTTGATGCCTTTTTTGTCCTCCAACTGCTTCACGTACTTGAGTCGCTCTTTCAGTTCAGGAGACCCTAGATTGGCGAAAGGGAGACCGATGACTATCACTGCACGCGCCAAGTCATCACTAAAGTTGAGTCCCTCAGAGAGCTTTGCTCCTATCACAGCGAAGAGTACTGCACCCTTCTTGTTTGCCGGAGGAGAAACCTATCACTTGGAGTTATCAACAACGTAAGACGAAAAGTAGATGTAACCTACAGCTACAGCGCCATATTCCCTAAGCACTCGCTCCACATCAATTGACTCATCGGGCTCAAAGAACACCTGAACCCGATGTTTATCAAAGGGAAAAAAGCACTAAAGCAGCACAAAAAAACATACTTCTCTTTTCATGAGAAACTTTTCCAACTGTCCAGCTTTCTGCCAAACAGCCTTTGCTGATCTAAGGAAAGTATATGAAGGAAAAAACACAACCACGCCAGCTGGTATGACATTGATCAAGTTCAGCAAGATCTGTCCCAGCTCCGCCACCTACACCGAATTAATGAATGTCAATCCGAAATTCACGAACGTTCTTTTGACTTGCCACTTGGGGATCACCTTGCTTATCTGCTTTATATTCGACATCATTTCCCCTCGGACTTTTGGAAACTACGAGGGCTTGCAAATTCTTTTCGGGGACGATGTGGCCACAAGAAAAGGTTGTAATCCGTTCGGCAGGAACATCAGGGAATAACTGGCCAATCATATCCGACATCTAGAAAGTCAGGGGTCAGACCCAAACTAGAATCTCTTCCTGGTATGGTTACGCACTGGGGACATAGTTCCTCCTGCAAGGATGACAGATCTGGCTTCATCTACAATCTCAGCAAAATTGGGCGCAGGGTTGAGCGACTGGTACTTCATCTCCACCTCTTCTTGGCTCCGAGGGCCAGAAAAGGTGAGGGTTACCCGACCATCTAGAAGACGATCATCAATGTGACATTGACATAGAAGGGAGGTTAAGTGCTATACCATCACTGGTATGTGTCAAAGCTATCATCAAATCTTCTACGACGTGCAAAGGCGGAATCTGCCCCTTACCAACTTGGGTCTCTATAATTGATTTATTTATTGCACGAGTTCAAGATGCGGAAAAAAAAAGAAACAAGCCAACCAGCGTTCTTTGCATTCTGTTTGTCTGCATAGCTAGATATCTTGCGTGCGATCTGTCATAAGGGACAGACATCGAGTACTTGAAGCAGAAAAGTACGATCAACTCCCACCTTACTGTCCTTGAGGTATCTTTCGACTTCTAGAAGATTGATACCGGCAGCTTTCCTTCCCATTTGCTCCAAAAGTTCAGTGACCGTGATGACTTGAACTTTCTCAGTCTCTCCCTCGGCACATTGGTTTGCTCTCCACTGAACCATAAACTTTTTGAGCGCATCCAGAAATACCACTAGACGTTTAAGGTGATTCATATTGGTGGTTGAAAGTCGCGTGCGGAACTTGGAAATGTAAGCACATACTTGCTGCAGCGAAGTATCCAAAATCTTGAATGGAAGGCGAACAGTTGATAGCGAAAGAAGAGTTGGTATCAGATCTGGAACACGGGGAGGGGTATGAGCGACGTTTACAGAAAATGTCACGGTGGGCCTGACTCACTGTGAGCTTCATCGATCACGACGATTTGGTCTTGAAGGTTGATCCCCAGAGCTTCCCTGGCCGATTTCTGCAATAAGAGATTGTAGGGCAATGTGACTAGCTATCTTGATCATAAGAAGCGAAGCAGTCGATGAGATCATTTGACATTACTTCTGCCTGAGGAATCGCACGACGAGAGCCGAAATAAGGGCACGTCTCCGTCAACCGGCCGGCTTCCGCAAGGTCTTCAATATCTTTTGGGACGGCAAGGATCTGATCCCTCAAGTCGATCATCTTGATGTCCTCGTCCCGTGATGGCAGGTGGGGACAACGTTTATCTCCCTTTTCTGAAAGGAACATGGCATGGGCCTTGACTATGGTGGAGAAGGATCGAGACCACGTACCGCTTAATAATTCTCTGCAAGCCTCATCGAGGTCCCGGGCTTTATTACGAAGCTTCTCGTTGATGCAGAGTTGTCTTCGGGAACCCAATGCCACTGTCCGAGTTGCAGTTTCCTCTTCACCCTCTTCCAATTCGTCGAACCCTCTTTTCTTTGGTGGGGACGATGGCCGAGGGTGGACACTTCTCACGGACAAGCGAGGCAACTTGAGTTTCCGAAGTTCTGGAAGAATCTGTGACAGTTGGGAGTGTGTGCGTGAGGCATAGTAGATCTTTGTACATGTTGCTTCTTCTTCTTCTGACTCGTCGAGCGAGGGTCTGTCCACTCTTGAGAAAAGGGTCAGATCACTCGAAGAAAACTGTTTTCCATGGAAGCATACTTGTTCATGAGAGCTCGAAGCGCAGGAGAAATAAAGATTTCGTCCTCATCTTCACGGCCACGGTCGTCGTCCGGTAAGAATCGATCGTCATCTCCATCCTCCATTTCTTGGGTCTTCTTTGCACCCTCCTTGAGGCTTCCAGCACCCCATTTCTATAAGAAAAGGAACGTCTTTCGAGCAGTCAACTACGTAGGAGATCCTACCGGCTTCTTGAGAACTCGAGCCCTAGCTGCTCGACGCATGATCTCTTCACGCTTCCTGGCAGAAAGGAGCCTTTGCTGGTAGGCTTGTTCTACTGCGTCGATCTGTCTTGTTATTCTCTCTCTTGTTTGGTCTATGACCCAGTCCTTTGCTTGATCGGGAGTAAGTGAAGAGAGTTGGATTACCGTTGCAAGGTCGACTACCTTTGATGGTGCTGTCATCATCACCAAGTAGATGTTTCATCTTGCCTTTGCGTGCACGATCCTTTTCGTCATGGAGCCAGGACAGAGCAGCTGTGAGCAAGCTGAGGGTCTTTCCCTGAGAGAGAGAAAGATGAAGACTGGGGCCACCATGAGTTGGACGGGTGGTTTTCTTACGGTGCCTGTGGGGCTCTCTACAAGGGTGACTGCTCTGTTTTCTATAGACTCATAGATATGGCGCATGAGATGGGTCTGGATGGAATACGGAGGAACATAAGGAAACGCCGGGAAGACATCAGGCGTCACGAGATGGAGGCTCATGGGGGAAGAACGGACAGGACAAGGGTCACGTGGAGTACATGAGATGTTAATATACACGTAAACAATAAGCAGGACGATGCTTCCGAGAACAAAGGGCAAGAAACACCGAGGGCACAGTGGGACAAGGCCCGCAGCCCAGGGATTACTTGCTGGTCAACGATGCTGTTACACAAAGCAATAAAAACTCCTGTATATCGCGTATGGAAACCCTGTCCAGTCGTCCGACGCAGAAATCATGGGGTGGGGTGGTGATGATCATGAGATAGGAAGGGAAGGAAGTGGGTGGGTGTCTATGCGGATGCATGCTCGGACCTAAATTCGGGATCATCGAACCACTGATTTAGCCAATCCTTTGCATTCTTGTACTCGACCCTAACTCGGATGAGGACTACGCCAAGACGATTCAAGGCATCTTGTGGAGAGATGGGGTTTTCATCCTTGCCCTGCAGTTTGCCGTAATTCTGGACCTCTTCGCAGGAACGCTGGACCTGTTGGACGCCGATGGCGGCAGCGGAGCCCTTGAGAAAGTGACCCTTGTCAGAGAGGGCAGGGAGGTCTTTGCTCTTGCTAGAGAGAGAGAGAGAGGAGATGAGCAGGAGAGAGGTGAGGGCAAACAGGGCAGACGCACAAGAGAGTGTCCATGAGGTCGAATGTTTCCTCTGCTTGAGAATAAAAGTCCTCAACCATGGAGCGGGTGAACTCGTACGAGTCATCCTCCTCGAGATCGATTATCTGCTGGAAGACATCGACATCGATAGGCTGTTGGGGGAGGGGGCAAAAGGTCAGCAGGGAGCGCGTGGAACGACGGCGGACCTACAGGGGGAGAAGAGGTGTCGTTGGCCGGGTCATGTCTTTGGGAGGTGTCGTCGTCGTCGTCGTCATTGTCATCGTTGTCGCTGGGGGGGTCTGAGGTGGCCCGTGCGAGAGGAGTTGGCGAGGGTGAAGGTGGAAGAGGATTAGCTGGGGGGTCTGGATGATGATGATGATGGTCCGGCTCTGGGGGAGGACTGGGAGGGAGTCTACACTCTGTACGAGGAGAAGATGTATGCTTGAGGGTAAGAGGATAAGGGGAACAGTCATTAGGACGATTCAGCACTGGGGGCTGGAGCCGGGATGCAGTAGTAGTCGCAGGCATAATTGGGTCGTGGTGGTCGTGGTGGTCGTGGTACCAAGTAGAACCAGAACTAATGCGATTATCACCCGTCCCGGCCGGAGACCACGGACTCTGCCGGTGGCCGGCACTGTGACACTCAAACAAATAAATACATGTATACACACTACACTATGCCCTTGGTTCGCAAGGCAGCCCGTTGGTCGGCAGAGTAGCCCAGCTCCTCCAACACCTCCTCCGTATGCTCCGACAACCACGGTGGAGGCCGACGGACCGGCATCTTCTGTCCGTTGTACGCCACGGCCGGACTCACAAGCTTGATCTTGCCCGCCCGGGGATGCTGGTGGGATAGATGAACCGGATCAGCTCTGGTCCTCCACCGCCGAGCCGAGCTCCACTTACCTCCACCTCCACCGTCGCCTGCCGCGCAATCGCCTAGAAAATAAAATATAAACAATAAAATAGTATCTTCAGAACATCACTCACCTGCGCATGTCCAAATGTCTTTTCTATGTTGTTGATCGGTGCATACGGTATGCTGTCCTGCACCTCAGCGCTACAACAGCATTGGGTTCATAATGGATCAACTTACCCAAGTCCATTCAGCTTTTTCACCCAATACGCCTCATCCTTTTGTTTGAGTTGGTCTGTTATCATCTCTACCAGCTCCGCCCTGTGTTCTACCCTCCCCCTGTTCTCCTGGAACCGTGCGTCGTCCACCAGCCACGGTGTCTCCAGCACCTTTTCTGCCAACAGTCGGAACTAGAGCACACACAATGTTGCCTGACCCATCAGGATTTCAATCCAGTCTCACCTGCTTGTTGTTCCCCGCCCCAATCATCAGAAACCCGTCTTTGCATGGGAACACCTGATACGGGACCACAGACGGATGTCCAGTCCCCTGCCGCGACCCCTCCTCCCCCGCAATCAGATAATTGGACGCAATATTCGCAAGCCCTGCTATCTTTTCTCACAATTCAGTCTTGGTCTCTCCAATCCTGCCCTCACCTACCTGCGTTTCAAAAAGATTACAGTCAATCCACATCCCTTTCCCCGTCTGCTGTCGCGACAACAGCCCAGCCATGATCGCCCCATGAGCGTACAGTCCCGTAGCAATGTCCGTCGCCGCCACCCCCACTTTGCACGGCGCACCCTCTGCCTCTCCGGTGCTAATCAACTCAGTCATTTCCGATCTTTCATCAAGCATCATCACCACCACCACCACCACTCCCGCACTCACATATGCATGAGACCGGCCTCCGCCTCGATCACCACGTCGTACCCAGCAGCTTCTCGGTATGGCCCCGTTTGTCCATATCCTGTCATACCATGGCTCATCGTCACCAAACAAACATTCCAACTCAACATACCTGTGATCGACGCATAGATCAGTCGTTCATTGTACTTACGGCAGTCCTCCCACCCAAGACCCAGCCTTGCCAGCTTTCCCGACACAAAATTCTCCACCAAGACATCAGATCGTTCCACCAATTCCCGTATTATCTTCACACCTTCAGGCTTCTTCAAGTTGACCGTAATAGATCTCTTATTTCGATTCACTGCCAGGAAATACGCAGATTCAGGTGGCAAGTGGCCCGACCCACTGGGTACCTGCTCCAAAAGAGGTGCACAAGGAGGATGCCAGGACCCTAAAACGCAGTTGAACCCGGTTCCTTCAATCATCCAACAAGCACAATCCTAAACCTACGCGTATCATCCCCCCGAGTGATTTCCTCCACCTTGATAACATCGGCCCCTAGATCGCCTAGAAGCATCGTCGCTGTAGGCCCAGCCAAGACACGCGTCAGATCCAGAATCTTGATCCCTTTGAGGGGAGGCGGGATCCCAGGCCCATACGGATAAGCTTGCGGTCCATAATTGGTCTGATATCGTTTCACGCGACTTGGTCCGGAAATAGGCCAGCACACTCGAGACACCACCCCAGGTTTCGGACGAATAACCAACATAACCAAGGGGGAAAAAAACAGAACTTCGGGTTCCGGGATCTTCAAGAAACCGGTCAGGCGGATGTCGGATCATGGTCTACGCAAAATAGAAAATCCGGGCTCCTTTGGGAACTCGGTCGGCGACGGTGGTCGGTGTGCGGTGGTGCCCGGAATGAAAGCACGTAG
>Ga0157357_1000383_pt1 | contig 19245 bp, 18 predicted proteins | sample AttcapACBM1_FD_111485 | JGI IMG/M metagenome (GOLD analysis project Ga0157357, IMG submission 111485) | Fungus gardens microbial communities from leaf cutter ant in Botucatu, State of Sao Paulo, Brazil - Atta capiguara ACBM1 | ecosystem: Host-associated > Fungi > Mycelium > Unclassified ... | reverse complement strand
TACCTATTTTGAATGTTTGTTCCAAGTATTCTTTGTTATAAGCATGAATTTATCTACTATTTTCTCTAATAAATCACAGTTGGGAATGTTAGTAGTATCAATGGATTCCACTACATTCTTGAGTTCAAGAATAAAACTTCCTTCTTCATTGCTGCTCTCAACTATCATTCATCATTTGTCTTGGATAAACTCTTTGTTAATGATAATAGAAATAGTTAAAAGAGTGTGATCCAAAAAGCTTCTTAAGTTGGGAATAATAGAATAATTGTTAAATTTCTCAGAATTAGCTGTGAGGAACATAAAGTCAATAACTGAATTAGAGTCATTAGGATTATTAGCATATTGAGTTGAAACTTGATTGACCAGTATAGAAAGTCCTAAACCAAAAAAGTCTGCTAATTTCATGAGTGTGTTAGCATAAATTGAGTGATGGAGATATGATAGATTCCAGTTGTTATTTCTAATGTTAAAATCATCAGTCATGATAATAACATTGTTAAGATTAATCTTAATATCCTGAAGATATTTTAAAATACTTTGCTGATTATCAAAATATATGTTGATCATAAAATAGATAATATCTCTATTAAAGAAAGAAATAAGATTGATGTCTCTGTGATTTATAATATTCTTTCAAAAGAAAAACATAATTAAGAGAGTTAAGCATTGATATATGTGGTAACTCTCAAATAATCATTCTTGTTAGTTGAATGTCTTGAAAAAGTGACCTATGATAAATGATTGGGAGCACCAATAATTGTTTTCCCTTCTTCAGATATTAAGCTAGAGATTTATTGACTATAAAGGTTCCTGAATAAATATAATATCAATATTTTTATTATTTTCTGAAATAATATCTGTTAAAAGATGATTCTTTCAAATATTCTGTAAGAAGATACTGAGACTTTTTAAAATCATAATTTACTGTTGCCCACAGATAAACAAATTGAATTAGCTCTAATTTTTTAGAGCTTTTAAGATTTTTTATTGTGCCAGTTACAGTTAAAACAGTATTTTTAAAATTGACAATTGTAACTGTCTACCTGATGCTTGCCTTTGCAATTGACATATTTAAATATATATATATATGGTTTATCTTAGAGAGTTGATTTTAAAATTGGCCTTATAATACCAAGCCAAATCATGGTAATGTTTAAGTTTGTGAGAGCTGTTACATTTCAGATATTTTGCTTTATAAATACAGCAGGCAAAAGTAGTATGTTATTAAGAACTTAGAACTAAGAGTTAAGTCAAAAGAGTAATCTTGGATTGAATAATCACAAAAGAACTTGATAAAGAACTCTGTACAAGATTGTTTATCTTATATACTCTAGACTGATAGTTTATGCTACACTATACTTAGCCTACTCTAAATAACTATGTATCTGCTTTAAGATCAATATATATATAACATATTATATGATATTATTTCTTCTAGAATCCTCCACAATATTCTATATGACAGTATGATCATAACATGTAACATTATGCTGAACAGTGACTCTAGATTCAAAAATAAAATAAAACAAGTCCAACTTTTGTGATTCTAACATATACCCCTATTTCTAGCAGTTTTTGTACTAGAAAATGTTTGTATTCATGTTGGTACCATGGATAGTAATGATGTGGCTTCCAATATTGAAGCAACTATTAATCAGTGTTTTGGCTTTAGCACTACTCTAGAAATTTCAAATATCTACCCAGATAATAGCTATATTATATTTTGGAGAGGCTTTAATAATACAGGACTTAGAGACTAGTATGACATCATTGAAGATATGTGTGGATTGTAGTACTTTTTTGACAATATCTGAAGTGATAGGAATATTTGTGTTTTTAATAAGATAAGAGATACCCAAAATCTTGAAATATGATTTGAACTATGATAGTCTTAGTGACAAGACATTATTTGAATCAACAACATTAATATTTTTGATGTATTTCTCAATAATACTCAAATCTGAAGTAGATATAACTTTGTTAGTAGTAATTGTCAAACCTTTGTTGTCAGCTTGAATAAAGTTAGCCAAAATATCTGATTTGATATCTTTGAAAGCTTTGTTGATGTTAGAAACATGTTTGTTGGATAAAACCATGAATTTGTTAGAATTACCCAAGCTCATAAGAATTATAATTTGTTTTCTTAACAGATCCTTTGTTATTATGTTAAGCCTTGGTTTATCTTTCTTTGGCTTATTTAGCATTTTCTGAACTTCTTTAATTTTCTTTACTGAAATATTAGGAAAAATTTCCTTGATTTTCACAATGTTTTTTATATTGTCCATAAACACTTGAGCATAAGAATGACTGCTTTGAGTATTTGCTTAGGAAGTGTTAGCTTTATCCTTGCCTTTATGAAACTTAGAATTCTCCAAGACTTTCTTGCTCAGTCTTGGAGAAATAGGGTGAGAGATCCTGATGAAGGCTGCTATTTAGTAAAGTAAGCACATAATATTCTTGGTATCACCTCCTAAGTATTTATTCATGCTGAAAATGAAAATAGGACAAAAGCTACTGTCCTATAATTGAGGATCTACTAGTTAATTAATATCATATAATATGGTGGACACCTCAAGTTTTTGAGGCTCACATATATTGATAGTATTTGATTACAGTTCCATATCTTGAGTTGTTGGCAATAGCTTTAACACAATATTCTATAGAAGACATATAAAAATGTGTCAATAATGCTCTGAAACTATTAGTACTTGAAAAAATAGAAAGAACAACCTCTTGGTGTATCAATCTCCATTGTCAGGTGTGGTTCACACTGGGGTGGAAATCTGCAAAATGGACTCAGAGATGTGTAGACTTGTGGAACAACCTTAGCTTTAGCTTATGTGCTATGCTGTCTGTCTGCCATATGGTTGCAACTTCAGATGATAGGGAGCAGTCCAAGATGGAAGTGAGTGTTGATTTGGTGTCACCATCAAACACTGAAAATTGAGTTCAATAATAATTATCTTTGTCAATTATCAGACTAGCAAATTACAGTGTAACTACTAGTCTTATATACAAATAAATGTTATAGGAGATGCTTGGGGTTTCAGTGATAAAGCTCCTATTACCCCAAGCAGAGATTTCAGTGTTGAGACACCAATAGAGGTAACTTTGTCATGGAAGATCAAGTTGAATAAGAGTATCTCCATCATGGAAGACAGAATACCCAGATAGTTGTAGCACCACCTTAAGGCATGTTGCGAGAAAGGTGGCCACTGTAGAAAACAGGCTTGTATAATTAGAAGATGATATCACTGTAGGAATGTAATTTCCAGACAGATGGACTTACATATGACATTCATATCAATTGCTATACTTGTAGAAAACTTCTGAGAGTTGTTGATGTTAAAAGGAAATAGTGTAATATCATACTATAATCATCCAAGTCCAAAATATGAAAAAACCAAAAAGAAATGGAAATTTTTTAAAATTAAAAATTAAAAAAAAAAAACCAAGTCCATCATCTACAACTCTGACATTAGAGGACAAAACACTCAATGTACTCTGCACTCTATGAATGTATTTTGTACCATAACACTATAGTTTGCATGCCTACATGTTTGCACTCAGCCCTCCAGACACAGCAGTAGCTGGATGTGGCACAGGAGCAGAATTCATGCTAGGAGAAGCTATGACACCAGAAGGATTTCTGATATATTCAGCTAGAAATTTCCGCCAGCTGCCTTTGGTGGGGACGAAGTGGCCTTTCAAACGAGTAAGGGATCAGTCGAGATGGAGACTATGAAACCTACCGCCTTCATGCTCTTCTACGCGCTTGTTACTCGACACATCAATAAGCTTTCTAGTTCGTTCCTCGATTACCACAACATCATTCTTCCCGAGGACATGAAGAGTAGGTGTCGAGTAAGATGGACTGAACAAAGGGTCACAGATGGGATCTGTGAGCTTGAACCCAGAGACAGCAATACAGAATTTCCTTTAGAAGCCGGCAACATGACAATCAGAACGAACGGGCGAAGAAAAGCAACATAGCGCACATTGGTGGATGAGGAGGATTTCCATCAATCAAGAAGGGGGGGTATGTTTCCGGCCTCTCGAGCAGAGCAGCCACGATCGCTGCACACGCCGCACCTTGACTAAGAGTAATTTGTGAGATTTCGTCACAGAAAACCACCTATGGACCGACCTGAAGCCCATGATTCCCTATTTGTATTAGTTAATCATCCAGTGACATCTCGAAAGGGAGAACTCACTTCGAACCTCCTCGTTTTCAGAATATCCCTAATCACCGTCAAACTTTCCGGGAGACCAATACCTTTTGTCCGTTCAGGGTTTGGCCGCCACCATGCGCGAGGTGTCAGCAGGGGATCCTGTATCTCAGACGTTTGTAAGTCGGCCTCTGGCACGTTCAAGTCAAAGTTCGACGTGGAATTTCGTGCATAAGCATTAATGAGATCAACTGGCTGAAGAACGTGAGGCGCATCTACGAAGACTAAGAAAAGAGTATATATTAATGCTCAGACTCAGGAAGAAGGGATAAGCTGACCGCACCCAGGTCAATATCTTTGATTTCTTTCCTCAAGGCGCCTAGCTAAGAAGCGTTGAGTCGGTATCATATTCTACGTCACGAACATATCACAACTCACTCGTTTGCTGAATATGTATCCATTCTGCGAGTAACTAAAACCGTGAAATCACATTATCTCATGAAGACAAGAATATCAATAGCATACCCGTGTAACACTAGTACCGAGCGCCTTGTGGCCATGGATACTATGAATTGGTGCTGTGGTTTTCGCAAGGGTGGGACTTAATGTTCATTGATCATTGATCATTTTTCCGCATCAGTCCATAGGTCCGAAGCCCCTGGCGGTGTGTGTATCTCCAAAACAGGAACGACAGGTCTGATGATAACGAGTTGAAATTAACTCTTGCAAAAAACTACATAGATATTATGCTACTAATAATGGGCTTGTAAAGCGTAATAAGTAAGTAAGTAATAATCAAGAGATCATCCATGTTCTTCCTGAACTAGTCAACATATATGTGGTTCCCTGACAATTTTTGATTACTCGGAGTAGCCATCATCTTCTCTAACTGTTGGCCTCATTTTCTCAATGATACCACTAACACGCTCGTAAACAGCAAAGACAATCGCTTGTCCAGGTGCAACACGAAGTACACGAGGTGTTATACCCTTATAGAATGATCGAAAGCCCTCTTGTCTCCACATATCCGACGCAATAACTGCGATCCGTTGAAAGGCAGATTGGCCTGGGATCGTAGTTGCCTTTTGTAAACCTTGTGGAATACTTAGATTTAGGAATATTGGTGATCAAAACAATCACTTACGGGTTTTGATGGTATCAATCGGAGCGTTTGAGAAAGGACCCATAGCGCCTGATATGAGGCCGATAATCATGTGCTGATATGAGGGAAGCTCAGTAAGACCGGGTTGCATTCTGTGGGCTAGTTTCTTGATTTCCTGGTATGCAGTAAAATTGGCACCTTGGTTGGTAGCTTGCCGAAGAACAGTGAGAGAGACACCCCGATATAATGTGGTGATGCCTTCTTCTCGAATAATGGTATAAACGGCATGACCGGCATTGCGATATCTCGGCGTCTCCATTGGATCTGCGAGGGAATGCTGCTGGGCCTGCAACCGAATCTTGACGACCTCCATTGGATTCACAACCAAAATGGCTTCCGTGGTGCCGGCTCCCAGCCCAGCTGTGAATGAAAATTATGAAGACTGCAATGGAAAAGAAGAGCAACGAGTCACACCCAGGAAAGTATTTCCGACGCTCGTCTTTCCTGTTGACTCATCGGCGAGCCAGCTGTGGTATGCCTCAAAACTCGCAAATCGAGTGGCCATCTTAGGAACGATTCCTGACAAAACGGCGCCGAGACCTTTGTACAGAGCGAGTGGCGTCTCTCGTCTGACAATATTGGAACCAGTTGATATAAATCCTCGGGACTTTGTCTATACATTGTTAATTTACAGAATATCGATCGATGTTCAGTCTTACATCTGAAGTCCTTCCAGACTTGGAGAGCTGCATACGGACTTTAATGGTGTCGAGAGGCTGACATATGAGCTATGGGGTAGTGAGAACATATCCTTACTAAACTATGAAGGATCCATTTACAGCCTCACAAGCACCGGCCATTCCACCAGCCGTAATGTGGGTAGCAAATCCGACCGGCTTTTTGTTGCTGTTCCTGGACATGGTCTACCGAGAGGGATGTTGGTTTACGAAGAGTAAGGAGAGTAGGGAAGTTGATGGAGAGATGATTTGACTTGGAAAAGAGGGGGAGGTTTATAAGACTAAGACCATGGAGATTCTGGGCGGATTTAACATGTGAATAGCAGCATATATCCATTCCCGGCTGTGGGAGTCGGGTCAGCTAACTGAATGTGAATTCTCCGGTAGGATATTAAATTGTGTAATGTACATTGCTAGATTTTGAGCCTCATACCCGTCAATATTCTCCTAGGCAAGTGTTTATTGGGAGAGTGTCCTAGTCCGGATCACCGCATATCTCCTTACTATATGATCCGGGCAGAAACAACACATCATACATCATTGAATACAGCTTCAATTATATTGAAAAAGAATCAATGTAGTATATTAAATAGAAATAAATATTAACAGGGTGTTCTACATCATATAAAAGCTCTCCACAACTTCTATTGATACCATGGCAAAAGTAATCAGCCAGTTCTCCACACTACGTCCACATTCAACATAGATTTCATCGGCAAAATCAATTATATAGTACACATGCGCGACGAAAAGTGAGGGAGGAATAATTTCACAAAGAATTAGTCCGATTGTTGAAGAAGCAACGAAGCAGTCTATATTCGCCAGTCCTTGAAGAAATCGCTGTACTCTCGTTGGACGACATCAATCATATAGTCAACAATGGTTCCACCTTCATTGTCATCTTGTTCATGCTCGACTCCTGGTTCTCCAATCTCGACTCTTATCTGTGCGTTGGGTATTAGATCTCCTTTATTACCGACAGTGTATGAACGACTCCTGGATCCGACAGCATTTTCACCACTCTCAGCACCAAAATCGTCATTATCTGCCCCCTCCATTGCAGATTCCTCTCGGGCAGCAACCGCAGCCGCCCTAGCATCCTCTATATCTTCAAACTCTCCTAGAGCTTTCGTTAATGCAGTAACAGAACTATGAGCCCCCAATACTCCACCCCCTCTGTCGCCGAAAATTGTCCTCCAATCAAACTCTCCCTTTTGGATGACGATATCATCCAGTGAGCGCTTCTGATTTGCTTTACGCAGCATAGCTTCCTCGACAGTGTGCTGTGAAACAAAACGATAGATGTGGACGTCACGAATTTGACCAATGCGGTGGGCACGATCTTCACATTGTTTGTCCATTTGAGGATTGAAGTCACTGTCATAGAAGATGACTGTATCTGCGCCAGTGAGACTAGAATCCACGTTGCCAATCAACCGCTGGTGGATAAGAACGATGACAAAGACTCACTTGATCCCAACACCCCCAGATCGTGAGGAAGCAATGAAACAAAATATTCTCGAGTCCGCATTGAACCTTTCCGTAATATACTGTCGGTCTTCGATCTTGGTTGCCCCATCCAACCGCAGATACAGGTAGCCGTTCAAATTTAAGAATATTTCTAGAATATCTAGGATACGTGTCATTTGGGTGAAGATGAGGACACGGTGGCTTCCAGCTTTTTTCTCTTGTAGCAACTTCTTCAGCTGTTGGAGCTTCCCACAATCATATTGGAGCAACGAGGGATCAGGAAAAGCAATCTGGAGCCTCACGCTCACTGGATGGAGGATTTGATCAAATTCCAAGGGCAAGGAAGCAAGCTGATCCTCGTAAGTTCCCAAAGCCAGCTGAGGGAGATCCATAGCCACAGCCGGGGGCGTAACAAACACAAATTTGTTTATTTTTTCGGCCAAATCGTATGCTCGTTCCGTATGTGAAAGTACGGCCCCATGGACTGGCCGCACAAGATCGGTGTAACCGATTCGAAAATCAACGGCTGAGAGTGGAACGAGAGGTTGATAGAACCGCCTGACAGCCGACAGCGTCTCAGAAGGATAGATTGGTTGTCTGGAGCACTTGATCGAATTGAGATAGGCGACATGCTTCCAATACGACGTCATTTCCATTTCCTGCATATAGGCCCTGTAACGTCGGTATCCAGCAATGGTACGAGTGTCCTTCGGCGGTGGTTCTCCTGGCAAATCGCTGATGTAGGATATTTTCAGAGAAGCAGAAAGCTGCCGCGTTTCCACGGCAGTGAGTAGCGGTTCATCTTGCTGGTTAATGAACCGATATCCCAACAAATCAAGATTCACAGTCTCGTCCTCCGCCTCTAACCATCTTTTCCTTATCAGGAGCTCCTTGATCTCAAAACTTGTGACAGCGGACTGCCGCATGGCGAAGGAGGTAACAATGGGCCGGACCTCGAAGAGATCTGGGTGGTTACATACTTTACGCAGCTGCATGAGGATATTAGCGATCTTGTGGTAAATCCCGGATTGAAGGTCATCCCTGGTTTGAGCACGGGACATGAATTCGTCGTACAAGAATCGTTGACGCTTGGAAAGAGGGCATAGGACAAGGTGTTCGTATTTACTTGGTAATTCCTTCTCAACGTCACGTTTGAGTCGGCGTAAGAGGTACGGCCGAAGGACAGTGTGCAATTTAGTGACCCGTTGCAAAGTCTCATCGTCGAGGGCGCTCCCAATCTCAATGGCCTTTTCCAGAGGATCTATCAGGCGGATTAAAGGTCAACCTGGAACGAAGACTTAAACTCACTTGAGAACCAGTCTCCAAACTCCTTGAGATTGGCAAAACTGGAGCCCGACATCAAGAACTGCAGCAGCGCCCAAAGTTCCGTGAGATTATTTTGAAGAGGAGTGCCAGTCAAGAGAAGGCGACGAAAGGAGCGAAACATCAGCAGAATATTCCACCGCTGAGATTTGAAATTTTTGATCATGTGTGCTTCATCAAGAATCATGTAATACCATGGTTTTCGCTTGAATATATGTGCATCTCTACTTGCGAGTGTGTAGGAGGTGATGCAGACGTTGAAGTGATACTTGTCATTCCAGCCTTGTCGTAGCTCCTTTCTTCGCTTCGTGGTACCGTGATAGCTGAGTACTTTGAACCCAGGAAGGAACTTCTTAAACTCCATCTCCCAATTTAGCAACACACTAGTCGGTACAATCTGAGACGGGCGTTAAAACAGGATATCTGATTGCAAGATGGTGCAACGTACAATGAGATGGGGCCCCCAAATCCCACGATCGCAAGCAAGGTAGGCTAACAAGGAGATGGTTTGGATAGTTTTACTGAAAAATGAGTAGAGAAGACAATGAGAATAAGAGTGGCATACCCAAGACCCATTTCGTCCGCCAATATTCCGTTCAAATTATTAGTATGCAAACTTGCTAGCCATTCTAATCCAGAGTGCTGATATGGTCGCAGCACTCCTCGCAATAACAAGGGAGGCTGAATCTTATCTTCTGAATTCCAACTCACTTTTGTAACAGCGAACGGTTGTAAGTAGTCAGGTAGGCGGAAATCTGACGGGAGCTCTGTCTCTTCGCCCTGAGCCTGGTCCACTTCCCCTGTCTGAGAATTCTTGCCGATTTCTGCTGGTTCAACTGGCCTCACAAAGTCACCGCCCTTCTCTATTATTTCCTCTTCTTCTTCCTCCTCCTCCTCCTCCTCCTCCTCCTCCTCTTGCCTTCTTGACATTGTACCTCTCTCCTGGACCTCCTCTTCCTCCTCTTCCTCCTCTTCCTCCTCGACATTCCTTCTCAGGAGACCAATTTTCACGCCTTCGTTCTCCCTGTCCGCTGTTTCTGCCATCAATGGAGCAACAAAATCATTCTGACGTTCCCCTCCTTCCTCTACAACATCATCTATATCCCAATTGGGCTGTTGTATTTCCAGGGTTGAACTATCGTTGATTTCCCTAGACATCTGCTCCACTTCCGTTGCCGGGGATGCACGAAGTTGAAGTGAGGATTCATATCTGGTCATATCTTTATCGTGCGTTTCGTCAAGTACATCTTCCTCAAATGTTTCAAAGGTATTGGCAGTTGGCCTAACTACAGGTCCAAGCAGGAGCGCAGTTCCATCGTCCATATCTCCGTCCCCTCCCCTCCCCCCTTCCCCTTCTTCCTCTTCCTCTTCTCCTGTCTCTTCTCCCTCCCCTTCCTCCACCTCTTCCTCCTGAAACTTTTCATCGGGCTCCGAAGACTCTTCTATAAGCTCTTCTATGAGAGCAGCGGAACTCTCCATTTCTGCATCCTCCGTCGCTATATCAACATCTTCGTGGCCGCTAGACCCGTCTGAGCCATTTTGTGTTCCCTCTTCTTCTTCTTCTTCTTCTTCTTCCTCCTCCTCATCATCCTCATCCTCATCCTCATCATCCCATCTATCTATATTCATGCTCTCGGACTGATCTCTCACTCCTCTCGCCAAGTCACCTTGCTGTGTCTCTAATAGTTGCCCAGATTGGTCAAGAATCGCATCAAGATGCTGATGACCGCGTCTGCGCTCTTCAGCTTCAAGTTTGAGCCGTTCCTGCTCTCGGACATGCTGCGAGGACAGTTAGCTGGGATTTATTCTTATTCTTATAACAGGTGGTAAACCCACATAAACAGCTTTCTTCCATTCTGAGATAACCATCTTCATCGTCGCCTTTGCCAAAGCCCTCAGCTTCTTCTCTTCCTGTGCCTTCACCCGATCCTTCTTTATTTCTTGCGCATCCCAATACATCTGTATCTTGCTTGCAATCTGACCAGCAATTTGCTGACCAACAAATTTTTTAGAACTCTTAGCCCTGATAACAGTGACAATCTCGACAATATCGTCCCAAACATCTCTCGTCGTTCGTTTCGGTGGGTCATACAACACAACATTGGGATCTGAACCAAAGAGTACGTCTGTGCCAGGGATAAATCGCCCTTGGCGACGGAAATCTGCTTCCTGATTCCGTATCCGTGCTTCAGCCAAAGCTCTTGTAGCGGTTTTATCGTCGTCAGTCTCCTCGTCTCCTATTGTTTTATATGAATCCAGGAAGTTAGCAAGGGAGGAATCGTATTTCGGCGGAGGGGGGCGTTGCCGGTGGTGTGATAGTGAAGGGGGTGGTCTCCGAACAACGAGCTTGACACGTTTTATATTCGAAAACGGAGAAGAGACTGGAACTGGAACTACAGGCGGGTGTTTAACCTCCTGTTTTGAAATTTTTAGAACAGCCTTTGTGGGGCGTGCCAGGAATTCGAGATCCTACATTCATTAAAAATAAGGTGTCAACACGACAACAGGAAATATACTCACTTCAACCAGTGGTATCTCTGTTACTATTTTAGCCTTCTTTGAAGGTGGTTCCTCCCCCGATTCTATTATATGTCTAGAGCCTCTTCTTCCGAGAACAGCGGAGATGCTTTGTTGAGCAGCATCCAAAGACAGCTTCTCCCGTTGTACGACAGTCTGCTGCGTCGATACGATTGGCGTCGAGGACAGATCATCCCTTGCTCTGGTTCGTCGTGTTGGGGGAGCAGACACCATTAGTGGAGCAACATGGCTAGACTGGGCAATGTCAATGGCTGAGAGGACAGTTCGTGCCCCATGAACCTTGCTTCGAGACTTTTCTTTCTTGGGTAAAATAGCAGCGGCAGGTGGAAACGCGAAAGCCTTGGGATTGCTCGTGTCGGCATCTGTATACCTCTCATGAGTAATTCGTTTTCCCCGCTCATGAACCTTTCCAACGGTCGCTGATATAATCTCGTGGATCGCCTCTGCATCAAATTTGTCCCTCGATTTATCTTTCGAAGAACGTATCTTTGACTTTTCGGGAGCTTTAAGAGATTGAGAAGGGAAAGAAGCTACAACGGGTATTTGCGATCCACGAGTGCGTCGCCCGGCTTCATAACTGATCTGGCCCAGTAGATCATACTGATTCTCAGCCTTCCACTATGCAAAGTGAGCTATTAAAATTTTGGAAGGAACAGAGTGCACACCGCGTTGAAATCAATTGAGTTCTCTGATTTTACAGACTAACGGAGCACGCTGATAAATGGATGGCAATAAACAAGCACGAGACAACGTACTTTGGGATCGTAGGCGAGCATGAGCTGATATTTATGCATCTGATGTAGTTCCCGAACCTGTAAACGTATTAATTACGCATCTAATGGAACTGAAACAAATTTTGAACTCGCACCATGTCATCATGTCTGTCAAAAATGCTCTGAAGTTGCAGCTGTTTTTCCTCCAAGAGAGCATCCTTCCTCTCCTCTAAAGACGTTTCCAGTGTGTCTCCTATTGTCCTTTTCGTCGCCAGGAGACCCTGTACACCAGACTTGTCTGCCGTCGTTTTGCCTTTCTCATAACCCCGCAACGACTTGGAAGATGAAGAGACTTCCCAAGCTGCTTTAGAGCCAGTAGAAAGTCTTCTATTCTTCATGAAAGATGTATCCGACGCTGAGACCGTTCGCGCCTGTCTCGAGAGTGATCCGTGAGGACAGGCACGACAATATGTCGTGGTTGATAATTCTAGACAGATAATGGACGGTTTGAAACGGTTTTTGAAGTGGTCTGGAGGGTTTATCACGTATATTTCAACGCAGGAGGGATCAAGAAGGAACGTAAGATCGTTTATGGACAACGTTAGATTGGTCAGGCATTATTTTGGAGTCTGATACAGTTTGTTTGGCCGAACGCTACAATGTTCGCTGACTACAAGTACAAATAACTAACATTAAATCTCGTACAAATGGATAGCTTGCTTTGATCGTATGTGGCATTGCTGCACTTGCTCCAATACGTTACAATGTAACGTTATTGGCGTACTCAAAGCCTGGAAATGCTCCACCATAAGGATCAGGACCAGGAAGACCATACAAATCGGCTGCATTGTCCTCAGGATATGCCTCAAACCTGCAACTGCAGATCAATAAGCAATATAACTAGATAAAAGCTGGGGTTACTTACGCGCTAGCATCTCCATCGCTTGTGATACGAGGAAGATACGGAGCAGTGATTTCTCTCTTCTCTAGCTTTGACCAGTCAACTTCACGGAACCAAGGGTGTGCGAAAACGTCCCCAGCACCATACTGCATGTTACCGTATCGTTTCGAGGGATCGGGTTCCATGAGTCTGAGGATAATGTCTGTGGCATTGTGGTGAAATGTTGATGGCCATTTTATGTAGGCTGGACCTCGTGTAATCTTCTCATAGAGAAGCATATGGTTAGGTTCCGGTTGATGGTATGGTGGCAATCCAGATAACATCTCATAGATCAGAACCCCTAACGCATACCAGTCGACACTCTTATTATACCGCTGCTGGTTTACGATCTAGCACATACCACAGATATCAACTAGTAGTTCGACGGACGTGGTGTCCTCACCTCTGGTGCGAGGTAGTCTGGAGTACCGCACAGAGTCCAGGTATTCCTGGCACATATTTTGGCAAATCCAAAATCGGCTATTTTGATATGTCCGTCCGCGTTCAGCAAGATATTCTCAGGTTTGAGGTCGCGATATATGATCCAGAGGGAATGTAGATGCGTTAATGCAAGCGCCACTTCAGCAGCGTAGAATTTAGCGACGGGATCAGGAAACCTCTGCCACCAAGAATCAATAGAAAATTATCATTATCTCCAGGTACGAGTACGTGGCAGTGAAGGTGATGTACCCACATTAGACCTTCGTAGTAGTGTGAATAATTCTCCACCGGGCACGAAGTCCATCACCATGTAGAGGTTAGTTGAGTCTTGGAACGTCCCCCATAGGTTTATAATAAACACATGTTGTATGTGTTCCAAGACAACCATCTCGTTGTTTGTGTGTTCTATTTGTTTCATTTTAACCACGCGCTCTTTATTGAGCACCTTAATCGCGTAGAAGCGGAGGTTATGTTTACTCCGCACTGCACTGGGTCGCATGGGTATTACTTGTGGCGCTAAATAATCACATACCAAGATGAACGCGACCGAAACTACCAGTTCCGAGTGTCCGTTGCATTATAAAATCGTTGAGTCTGTAGTGACCTTTGGGTCGTCGAGGTTTAGGTAGTTCAACTACTATAGGAGCCTCAGATTTGGACTCCACTGTCTCTTCTATGACTCTGGTCACAGATATCCTTTCGGTAGGAATACAGTCTCCATGCTCGTAGAGGGTCATGGAGGACCTTATTGAGTGTGCCGATGCGGATGGGGATGGCGGTAGTACAGGAGCAATGTCTGGTTCAATGTTGCTTTTTTGACTGATATAACCCACAGTAGAGAGACGACGACGGTACATCCCCAAGAGTTCAACAGAAGTGAAGCAGAAAGGACAGTGGGATGCGGCAATTGTTCGATTATTACCATGATCCGATATGGCAAGTGGAACAAACAAAGACTTTTTATAGACGCTGCAAGAACCAAAGATCCCAGCTTGAGAATAAAAGAAACAAACGACAGCGAGCAACCTCTGGATTATGATGTGTCAACTCCGCCATGGAGAAATACTGATGTCATGGAGACAAAAAGTACCATCCTATCGTCGGCAAAACAGCTTACGTCGCTCATTCACACTGACCAAGACATGATGAATACCGAATTATTATTATTATGGTCACTCCATGATTGGTGGTCGAACCCAGGTCATTGGTGGTCAGTGGAGACTCACCAAAGGCCTGCCATGCTGTGTTAATTGACATGCCTTACATCGTCATTTGTGCTCATTTTATAGAACTACAGTAAAATGCATCAATGAAATCAATCCATCCAAATCTGCAGCTATCCAATATAGAGCGTTCGCTCATCGCTATAAACACTGCCAGTCTCAGTCTGCTTTTATCTTCCGGAATTGTCTAGAAGATAATTAAGAAACCCTAGTGAGCCAAAACCACTATCACGATAAAGTACAGACGACTAACATCCAAAATCTCCCCAAAATCCTGATTTTTGAACTGTGGGTGTCCAATCGTCTCTCCCTTCCCTTCACACAGTCGAACGACGATCCGAGCCAAGTTCACGAGAACCTGGACCCACAATGACAACTGTGTATTCGATCCATCGGAAACCTTGTCTGTACCAGCTGATCGGGATCCGTACAGTACATTTTCCATGTGGGATTGAGTCATAGCCACGTCAATCAACTCAGTCCCGGATAACGAAGATAGAGATCCCGCAAAAGACGTGTCTTTCCATAGAATCTGGATGATGAATAACCACAATTGGACTGATATCTTTCCATCGCTATCAATGTAAAGGGCGGCTTCCGTGCTAGGCGGCTTCTGGATAGAGACGAGGTTTGAGGTTGTGAACGACTCTGTGAGCGACATGATTCCCTGTTTACTAAGAGAGGGAGGAACGACAGGTCCATCGCACAGAGAGGCAGAAAACCGAATTATTTCAGTTTCGCTGAAGTGCACCACATCGTTGTCATTAGGGTCAAGGATGAAACCATATTGCATTAATAATTCTGCGTTGGAAAGTCTTTCACCATATGTATTGAAAACCTCTTCGTTGGGGAGAATTTCAGCGTTGGAGACCATCTCATAGAGAAGATCATGGTCGACATCAGTAGATGGGTTCAGGAAATTACCATCGTATGTATCATCATGTGGGCATTGGCGAAGAGAACCACATTCAGGGCAAACATAGAAATCACTCTGCGAGCAATTTAGACAACTGTTTCAGTGGAGAATGTAGGTCCTTACCTGAATGTGAACGTGATTTTGTATTATATGATTGAACCTGGTAAATTGAGACATATTTTGATCGTAGAACAGATACCAGATGAGAAATCTAATCGCTCACGCATCCGCAACAGGTGTCATCGCCAATCCATGAAAGATATCAAGAAGGAACGCCCTAGACAAAACAAGGGAAAATGCGTGGTGAAACCCAGCTAAATTGGGCTCCTCCTTCAATAGCCGGCGAACGTCAGGTCGTTGCAGAATCGTCAACACACATTCACGATAGTAAAGCTCGATAGCATCCTGAAATGAAAGTATTAATGACATCATCGACTCGCTTGAAACGGGACTCCTTACAAGTAGTCTTTGGCCTCTCTCGTTCTTCTCATTCCAATGTTTTGAGACCCCTGTACCGCGCAGCCACAACAAGGAATCAATGAGTTCAGTTTCCACCCTGCGCATAGCATTACTTTGCCTATCTTGAGGAGAACTGCAAGTCCAGAATATGGGTAAATCCACTGGCTGGAGAGAACACAAATATCCGGACCAACGAGAGGATCCACCTCTCAAGCTGGTAATAGGAATATCGGCATTGAAACATGAGATAGAGGCTTGAACTTACATTTCAGAGTATAAAGCAAAAGCCAAACCCAATTGGGCATCCCAACCATGCAAAGCGATTGGTATGTATTCTGAAAGTGAACAAGACCTCACAGAGAGGACGGCATGATTAGGAATACGAACCACTGTGAAACCCGCACTGAATTAAATATCCAGTTTGAGGCCCTCGATCTAAGACTTACAAGCGACATTTGGGGGTATAGGTTCGTTCTTGGAGACAACATGAATACCCCTACTCATATCATAACAGACGGAGATCCGGGGGTCTATATACACATCATTTTCTGCACACCAATTCAGCAGAGAGTTCAAGATCATCCCCCGATGCACGCTAGTTCTGAATGGCTCAGCCTATTTCTTGGTACAGAAGTGAGGCAAAGAATGTAAGAATGTAGTGGAAATACCAGTGAACAGTCAACCGAGTGGACGCTTATGGATGACAGTTTACTGCGGCTTAGCAATCGCCGTAATCTCTAATATGTACATACATGTCGGTGGGTACCAGGACAACCTGGAACCCCTACCACGATGCGACGGTTGCCCGTGATTGATCTGGTTCACAGAGGGATAGTTCTCTCATTGGTATCCCTTTCTGCATATGGGCTCTACATGGGTTACACATCTCATAGGGTCCGCATGGAGCGGCGAAGAGGTTAGTATTCGTATCCGGCGTCGAACATCTTATTTTGGTCCGACCATCTTTTTAATGATAGCAGAGGTGTGACCAGTGCAACTTTACTCATAGGCCTTCGAATTGATATTCATTCCTGAAGTATCTTGCACATTATGAGGAGACAACTCGGTTGGTGAAGCAGGTGTGTCATTGTCAACCGGATACCCGGAAGATTAATCAATTATCTTCATATTCCAGGAGGAAATAAACGAGCAGGCACTTGCACAAGCTGCACAGAGTGCTATCGAATCGAAAAGCCCGTAATTGTATCCTCTTTTGCATATAGGCACTGGTTTGTCACTTCTTACCGGGTTCACGGCTACATGTCGAAAACTTGAACATATGATTTTATAGAATTGTACCCGAACCTGCAATAGATTTTGCCAAGTTAGGGCGAATTAATTGACGTAGGCGACATGAATGCATAACAAAACCGAGGATCGCAATACAACAGCAAAATCCGAATATTTAGCTTTCGATTGTATTGTTTCATTTGACAGATCTAAATCAAATGCTTCTTCCTTTGAGGCTCAAGATGGGATGGGATATCTTCACCAGTTTCCGAGACGGACGAACGTCTATGCGATTCAAATCCAGGTCTTGTGACACTGGGGACGGATCCCTCCATTTGACTAGTTCCACAAAAACCAACTCGACTAAACATGACAGCAGTGATGCGGAAAACAAACAAACTCAGTAGTCTTCGACTCGGGTAAGCTGAAGGTGATCATCTACAGTCTACAAGCCTGTCGAAAGTATGACTCGGTCCTTGCCAGGCCAGTTAGAATCTGTGTCGACTTTTGATATGATCCCCACTGCCTTCTCCTTCAGCTTTGTAGGTTTAGCTGCAATTTTGGACCGTCATCCATTTAGGTACCCCAGTTGCCAATGCTTTGATTTCAAGGATCCGTTTGATTCACAGTTGACAAGACCGGAGGAGTTATACATATGAAGCAGCCAATACTACAAGAGAAGCAAATCATTGCAACGGTAGGTCAACGAAAAAGATAGGAAGGATAAAACGAGCTATGAATAGTGCAGCTAATCAAACGAATTTCAATCACTCTGGCACATTCAAGCAACAGTAGCATTATTGAAAATAACCAAGTTGACAGTCTTTGAAGGCAAGCCGGTCAATTTTCCGGACGTAGAAAGGGCGAGCACGATCTTCTTCAACTGTGCCGGTGTGAGAGTTTTGATAGGTGCAATCAATTGAGAAGACTCGGGTGGAGGCAAGAATGCGCTGATCCAGGGGGGAAGAGCAGCATGAACAACAGGGTAGATACTGCCCAAGGAAGTCTGCGTAATCTCAGAGGTTAACGAAATGAGTTCGTCGGACTCGTCAAATGTGGGATTGAAAGTGGCCGATGGATAAATGGAGAGGAAGTACGCCAAGAGGCCTGCAGTATGGGGAGTTGCCATTGAGGTTCCGGAAATAGTATTAGTTGCTGTGTTACTTCCGATCCAAGTGGAAAGAATGTTCAAACCAGGTCCGAAAACATCAACACATTGACCCCAATTAGAGAAGGATGCCCGTTCATCTGCAAGAGTGGATGCACCAACAGTGATGGGTTTCTCGGCTGCGGCAGGAGAGTAATTGCACGCATCGCGGTTATCGTTACCAGCAGCTACGGCAAAGTGCAATCCTGCATCAGCTGCACGGTTAACGGCCAAATCAAGACTGGGGGATTTGCCACCACCGAGACTCATGTTGGCGACGGAACCCTTGTGCTTTGCCTTGCCTGTGAGTGCAATCTCATTAGCAGCGGCTATTGCCTTTGCTGTGGCCTGTCGAGCAGCCCATTGGACACCAGCGATTACATCTGATGTAGAACCGCTACCATCAGAACCAAGCACCTTGACAGCAATAAGTTTCGCCTTCTTGGCGATACCGTACGTGCGTGAACCAATAGTACCAGCACAGTGAGTACCATGACCAACACCATCTTCATACTTGTTGTCGGCGATCGCCACACCCCAGCTCGCGCGACCCTCAAACTCAACATGCTGGACATTGATGCCAGTGTCGATGACATAAGCGTCAACACCCTCACCACCCTGATTGTCATAGATGTACTTGTTGAAGGTATCAAAGGTCAACTTGGCCCGATGGCTTGTACGAGCCAGGCCCTACAAAAAGGACATGTCAGACTGAAACTGTGACTCTATTGACTGGGGTCATCTCACCCATGGAGCAGATTTCTGAGTCTCGAGTGTTGTCCATACAATCTGATCCCTTTCGACATACGCCACTTCAGGTGAGGCTCGAATGCTGTC
>Ga0157357_1000381_pt1 | contig 19279 bp, 17 predicted proteins | sample AttcapACBM1_FD_111485 | JGI IMG/M metagenome (GOLD analysis project Ga0157357, IMG submission 111485) | Fungus gardens microbial communities from leaf cutter ant in Botucatu, State of Sao Paulo, Brazil - Atta capiguara ACBM1 | ecosystem: Host-associated > Fungi > Mycelium > Unclassified ... | reverse complement strand
GCGCTTAGGCCTAAAAACCAATGATGACTATCAACAAAGTGGTCAGGGTCCACATAGAATTGCTAAACACACTTCACCTGTGGTCTCCCTAGTTCTGGTTTCTCCATACCACGGCGTTTGTAGATTGTCGTTTCTCCAGTTAGTCCTTCCGTTAGTCGACTATAATCTAGCTCTCCATCTGTCTGCCGCTGAAGCCACACCCGTTCCTCCTCTTTTGCAGCAAGATCTAAGGAAAAGATAAACACAATCCCAAACAGTTGTTACGTGAAGGACTTTACACTCGAGCAAGCTGTGAAGCGAATGCATGTATGCTTGCGTCTTATCCAAGAGTTGACCATATCTTCGTGCTTCGGACTGTGTCATGTCGAGTTCTTCTAGGCGTCGTTGCAATTCCTGACGTGCCATCTCCCGCGCTTTCTCCTTGATTTTCTCGGGCACGTTGACCTTCAAAGCCTCAGGGACCTAATTCCCAGTCACTCGAGCTCGTCGTCTAACATATTCCAAGGCAAAGATGTACCTGCTTAATGTCTCCGCCCTTGTAAAAGCGTTTGTAACCTCCCATGCCTCCCATGCCAGCAGTACTACGACCTCCCGTCTGGAAAAGGCACGTGAGCATTTCATCTTTTTGACTTCAATGAATAGAAGACCTACACCACCAGCATACGTATCACCGCCAGAGTGTTCCTTGTCGTCATGTTTCCCTTCCTTTGGTTCATCTAAAGTCTTGTTCGTTGGCTCGAATTCCACGTCGTTGACCTTCTTGACAGTTTCACGGACAGCATCCAAACCCAAGTTCGATACCTCTAAACTGTAGGAGAATCACTGAATTGGAATTTAGAGTAAGAGGAAAGGAAACATACCCATGCTTAATCAATAAAGCCGATAATACTTCCATGGTTTCGGGTTTGTAGATGTCAAAATCGAATATATTGCGTAGTGCTTCACCGAGGGTATCATTTGGGTATACTCCCATATGACGCACAAGGTTGATGAGTTCTAGCATTCATATGAGCACTCAGTATCACCATTTTTGATCGAATAATCTCTTACCTCTCAATGAATAAGGATAGTTCAAAACACCAGTCTCATAACTCACTCTCAAGTCCTGGAAGGCAGCAACAAGGCGTTGAATCAATTGAGGATCCATCTCAGGTGCTAATTGATTCAAAATGTTCATTTCCGATTCAGGATCTGGATTGCTGACTGAATGAGCACTAAAGTTTTCCCCAAGGACCTGCAAAAAGTGGTTTCCGAGGAAAGCTACGCATGTATCATCGATACTGCTGAACCGATATACTGAGAAAAGAACACTTACGATAGCCTGGGCGATTAGCCAATAGAATCAACCGGAAATTAGGATGGACAATAATATCCCCGCCTCGTCCCTTTACGGGTCGCACTCGGCGCCCATCTGAGAGTGTCAGCTCGCCTTGACCAGCAAGGCTACGGAAAACCGCCACGACATGTGATGGTGCCTTATCTGCCTCGTCAATGATGATATAACGCCCATGCTTGATTGCTCTGAGTAGAGGAGAATCAGTGTATTTGATGATACCATCGTCCAGTGACGTCGTGAACATAAGTTGATTGACAGTCGTGTCCCTATGAAGCTGAACATACTCGCATGGGCGACGAAGGAGCTAGTATCATAAGAACCTATAAGCATCATGCATGGACTCGTGCAAGGGAAACCTACTTGGCACAATCTGTCAACAATTTTATTCTTACCAACACCTTGATTCCCTAATAAGATAACATGCTCCCCGAGAAGCTCTAAATCAATAGCGAGATCACGCATGAGCCCAGTTTGCAAGCTGTTGTTGTAAAAATGATCCATGTGAGGAATATGAGATGATACACCGACGGGGTCCTCAGAGGCTTTGAAAATGGGTATAGTGACTGGGCACGTTTGTCCACGGCTACTTGAGGACGGGAACTCAATTCTGGTCTCTGTAACGCGAGGGCTTGGATTGAACTTTGAGAGACTCTTCAGCTTGAACTACATAGAAGCATGGAGGTTCTTACACTATTATGTTTCCTCCGAATGTCGTGTTCTTCGAGCAGGGAAATCAGATTTAAACGCTCCGTTGTAGGTAGAAACTCTGCCAACAAGGACTGGCAGACAACAAAATTGAGGTCTAACGTCTTTGGAAACATGGCAAGTTTCCGGGCAATCCTGAGCAAAGAGCGTGTACCAAGCCTTCGGCTCCTGAGAACATTGTCTGCAGATACAGTTTGCCTGTATTTCTCGGCAAACTGTAATAGTTTATCTACCGATTCCTTAGGGCAACCCGTAGCGATAAGAATGCTTGATTCTTCCTGGATATCCATGGGTAGACTTGGAATGGGGAAGAACATATTGGCGTGTTCATATGAGAGCCAATCCTTCAGAAGCAAAGACTTTGATGCAGTACTAATTATGCGAAAAGATGGATGGACAATAGAGAGTTCTCCGGCCTTAATCTATAATTTATGAATACAGTGTTCCCAGCAAAAAATTATTGTGTGCAAACCTCGTCGTCAGCTGCAGAACCAACGATGCGTTTCCCTTCCCAGAGTTCGGCCTCACGATCCTGTAACATTCGAGACAAAGAACCAGCGGTAGAACCAATGACATCGAGACCCGATAGGTGAAGAAGTCGACCAGACCAAGCTGCATCTACTAGAGGACTGCCACGTTTTCGTGCTTCAGAGCTCAACAGATTATCAGCTAAACGGGTAGTCGTACCTAGGCTCCCAGGTCGTTGCACCCCCATCTTTAATCCTTCTCCTCATATACAGTTCACGCCCTCCCAATTCTTTGTACATATGCCATACTTCTGTATCATAGCCAAGCAAATCGCCGAATACCTTCACAAGAGTTGACGTCGACGTTGAAGCTGAGGATAGGACTGCAGGTGGAACAAATGATATGTCCCAATCCAGTGCATGGGCCTGCATGAAGCATGTCAACAGACCCACAAATCTGGGTGTGAGTTGGAAGTCGAGCTTCTCAGTGAAGGGGAATGGACGGAGACACAGAGGACCTGCTGGTACGACTATTTGCACGCGGGATGGTCCATCAAAAGTGAGCCGTGCTGTCGTGTTGTTAACGCGATCGATGCTACTAATGCAGTACCCCAGTAGACCAGTGCATTCGTTATTTGAAATCATCGAAAGGCTGCCCAATTCGCCTAGTCCAGCTTCCTGGGTCTGACGTCCAAGGATGGCCCAAGCTTGGAAGGCAGAGTGGACCAAGATAGGATGGAGAGTGAGGAACAGTCGGGCGAGTTGAGAGGGCGTGAGGTCCGGAGGGGGAGGGAATAGTTGGATAAGTGCACGGAGTTTCGTCAGGGCGGTCTGAGGGAAAGGGGGTATAGATGTTTTGGAGACTGCCTCCAAGGCGTGCTGACTGTCGCTTGCATATTGCGTTGTCAATATCAGGTCACGAAGCTTGGAGTAGAGGGGAAGCAGAGCAACTGTATGCTGTGCTGGTGTATCGAAAGGCAAAAGTGCTCCTACTGGGTCGATGAAACGCGCTTGAAATCGACTTCTGAAGGGAGGATCCAGCGGGTATCCAGGATAAGGCGGTACCGGGGCAGCGATAGCAATAACTCGGAAGTTTGGATGCGCTGCAACGAAGACCTTGCCTTGATCTGACCTTGTTATGCCAGCATCCTCTAATTGGGAGAATCGGTGTGGATGAATAATATGAGTCCCATCATCAAGGTTCCTTGAAATATTATTAGTAGAAAGACATGAGGAGGCAGAATGCTCACATTTCCCGGTTTTCCAAGAGGTTATTTAATACCTGACGCAGACGACAACCATCAAGAGAAACAACTGGGAAGGATCAAGAAACACACTGGCATTATTCCCCTCTCCGCTTTCTCTATACCCTCTAAGATTAGGATCCTACCATGTTTGACGGCACTGACCGCAGGACTGTCTACATAGATAAGATTTCCCCCAGTGCGAATCTCCCGTCCCTGTTCAACTCATTGGCACTGTGTGCATGATGACTAAATATGGGACACACCTGCTTAAGTTCAGTCTCACCTACGTCCCGGTGTAAAGCAATATACTCATATTCTGCGTTAATCAAGCTAGCCAACGCTCCAGATAACACTTGGAAATAGAAAAGACGGTGCGCTCACCTAACAAATGTCAGTGCCAGACGTCGGGCGTAAGGACCGGGTTGTGATACCAGGAAGATATCCTGGCCTAGCAGATATTTCTGCAGCATAAAATGCAGGTTATTAAAGTTTCCATCCCTGGGTTCGAGGAGTGTGGTGGCTCGCGACAGCTTTCTTGGCGCAAGCGCCGTGGGTATCTCATACATGATGTCCCCGAACTTTAACGTGCCCAGAATCGGTGGGTTAGGCCTAAGTTCATTAAGGATCTGGTTCAGACGACGCTGAGGAGCCATGATTGAGACTGGTCAAAACGAGGAACCCAGTCCAGCTTTCGCAGGGACTGTTTGAATAAGCCGTCAACAGGGTAGCTGGCTATATTGAGTATAAGATCCTCGAGGGGTATTTGCACGAGTTTTTCGGCAATCATTATGCCGGTTATGGGTCAACTTCAATAGAGTAAAACTCTTCAACCAAATTAACACAACAAAATTGGGAAGTAAATAGACGAGCAGGATTGTATAAACCAGATTAGTAAGCTAACACAAAGTCTAAGAACGGGCCATCCCGAAACTCGTTGTCATTCGCGGACTACTCTTTCTTGGACTTATTCCGCAACAGGCAGACTGGTGCTAAACATTGGACTGCATTCTGTTGACAGGGTCCAGAGGTCAACCGCAGGCTTCTGTCATTTCTGTGAGATGATAATGATCTCCAGCCATCTCAGAACCCAGAATCGAAATTAGTGCTGCCATCTCGTCTTCCCGTCATGATATTTGACCCATGCCATTTTCATTAGATACTCACTAGCTGAGCCTCAGCCGAGGCTGCGATACACTAACCTGCCCCTTCCTTGCCTACGTTGTTAATGCCATGAGTAATCTGGATTCTTACAATATTAGTTATTCTCGATAAGATTATTTGAAATTCTAGGAGTAGGCCTCAATCTCAGAGAGCGTTCCAGGTATCAAATCATGATTTCTGAGACAACTTGTTCAAGAAAGAACACTAGGCAGCACCAAAATCCGACATATTCGAGTCGGGTCTCACCCAATCGGCCAAGGTGTCTCTGTCAGTCTGGTGTCTCTGTCAGTCTATTAGGGGCAAGACCTTACTTTACCGACCCCCACTAAGACAGGCCCTTTCAGCGTTTTTATTCATGAATACGGAAGTATAGAAAAACGATGGTTGTAGAAGCTTCTCGGGCACTTCCATATTACTACATTTAGGACTCACTTTTTTTAACTGTCTTAGTCGTCAAACCAGTAACAAAGTATACGGACATGCTGAGAATATGTGACGAAAATGTAACGATATCAAGACAGGGTGGGGACCTGCCAGTTGACCCATTGCGACTCGACAAAGCCGAGATTATTAGCACCATCAGTTTTGAGGATATTCGTATTCGTTGACTGGTCGTTCAAGAATTTGTTCACAAACGCATCCAGATCACTCTGTTCATTGCTCGGGAAGGCACAGTGATTATGATTGCCAACCTGACTGACTCCCATCAAATCTCCAACACCGAGCGCCATCCAAACCTTATTAGCGGTGAGCATACAGCCCCAAACGCTTTCTGGACCAAGCCAGTCAATACCCGTGTTGTCAATGATCAGGAGAGGACGAGGTGCAACGAGAGCGGCGAGTAGGTGGTGATCGAAAGGTAAGTTGTTGACTTGGTTGGCAAATTGATTGAAATTGGAAGAGAACCAAACATTCTCGCCCACAATCTCTGACGCGGTCTGAGTGTTGACACCGCTCGAAAGCATCCTGTCCGATATTCTCCAACATCCAGCACCGCCAGACCCAGACTCCTGAGGAATCGTCAAGGCAATACGTGTTTCGAAGGCACCTGCAACAAGTGCACCCTTTCCATTTCTGGAACATCCGCTAACGGCAAGTTTGGACAGGTCAATATGAGAAGTGGAGCCGGGGATTGTCTCGAGAACATCGATAATACGAGAGATACCCCAAGCCCAGGCAGTCATGGCGCCAGCGGAGTGATCCACTCCGTAAAGCTGGTAGAACTTTCCTTGGCCCCGACTGCCGCCATTTATTTGAGCAGCCATATCGTCGTTGTTAAAAGTGATGAGAGCAACACCGGAAGGTCTGGGAATGCTGATGCCACCAACACCAATTATAGCAGGGAATTGCCCGATACCACTTGGCAAGGATATACTCGCCGTGAAAGAAATAGATTTCCCGCCTTCGGAAACGTTGATTGTCAGGATGCTACCAGACAACGAACCGGTAACGGAAGAAGGTTTAGGAGGAAGGACACCCAATTCATATTTCTGAAGAAGCTGTGAGATTTCTGCACGGCGGCAATCCCATTGAGCTTTGGTCGTAACTTTAGTGCCGTCAAAGAATGTGAAAGGGTCTGGGAGGAAGGAGTTGGACACGAGAGACGGGTTGTCCGGGAGGGTTGGGCAGCCCTGAGGATTCGGGTTTCTTGTGGGTGTAGCACCAGAAGAAGTGGTGGTAGATGAGGGGAGGGTTGTTGCCGGACTGGTGGTCGTTGAAGGGGAAGGAGCGGCTCCCGGGATACACTGCGAATACCAGGGGTTGAGGACCGTGCAGATTGATCCTGAAAGACATGTCGTGGGGCCAGTCCAGCCGATACCACCGCCTATGATGAGTGAGTTTTATCGTCTCGAAACAATTTGATCTATACTCACACTGTCCCCAGACTTGTTGCTGAGCAAATGCGGGAAGAGAAAATGCGAGGGCAGCCAAGATTCGTATACTCTTCATTTGCCCTCCGAAGATTCGTTTCCACCGAAGAATATAATTCCTTCGTCCTTCTTATACAGTAAGCTGTTTACTCTTGTCGTGTCCGCAAGACGGTCCGTCCATACAAATTCTTCCAGTCACATTGTCAATGTGTGCCCCCGAAAATCTATCATGCCAAGAATCTTAGAGTCTGCACATCAACGGTCGGGGGTATTTGAGTGCTCAAGTCACTGATTTGATCAAAGCCCATTGTGTAGTGAACCGGATAAAGTTCGCGAAGGGACCTTTCGACGGCCAGATGTGCCTTTATTCTGAGAGGACTCCGGGAGATATCTCTGACCCTTTCTCACCTTACCGAAAATTTCACATTCACATTCTCCTCGTTCTTTGTCAATGCAACTTCTATGCTGGACCTCATAAATCAGACCTTCCGTGCCTTGGTACTAGATCACTTATTGTTGAGTAAAAATACTGAATCGAAAAACTGACCAATGGCCTCTCGAAAAAGAACGCTTAATTGACTGATAATAATCGCTACAGTGATAGCGATGGTCCAATTGAGTAGTGTATAATGCCAGAAAATTTTTGGAGGCCTGGCCAGAAAGAACAGGAGTAGTTCCGCTTTTCTCTGGCACGAAAATTAAATTCCTAGGCACCACCACAATAGAGTTCAAATCAACAAACTATCACTATAACAAATCATCATCATCCCAGTATTCAGTCTTCACAATTCTTAGGACAAACATCTCATCAGTCTCGGAAGACCGTCCGTCATGTATGATGGCGTTTATTTCAAGCAGAACAGGCTACGGAACAACTCTGGACACGGAGAATTTGGGGCATACAGATACTGTTACAGCGACAGGCCCAAAATATATCTAGGTTGTCCAATTCAAGCTAGCACGGAACGACATCCCATCGTTTAGAACGGCAGAGCTGGACCTAAAAGGCTAGAGGTACAGCGGGCCGCCGCAGTCTGGTGATCCCTGGAACTTCACCCTTTCTCCCTTCGAGGAAACGGGCCCTATGTGGAATATTGTCGTTTCTTGACACTAGTACTGGGAGCAGAGTATATGAACAGTGCTTTCAGATAAGAAAACCACTCCTTAATTGTCAATCCAGCCCTTGTCATATAAGAGCTAGGCTAGCACTTTCTATCTCGAGGTTGGACTTCAAGTTCGCGAATGGTTTATAGATAGCGGGTTTGAGGAACCCCGTTCAGGTGCTCAGGTTTGATGAGTTCTGAGTACTTGGACCTTCCTTGGTGCTCCCCACCGACGATCACATCAACTGGGACTAGGCGTCGTTAAAACACGTTGAGCCGGTCCACCTAAAGCTGTACAGTGCAACTGCAACTATGGTATCTATCCGTTAACGAAACATATCTTGGCATCAAAGAACAGAAAACAATCGAGATATCAGTCGTAACAATGATTCGTAACAGGATAACAGCTGCTATGAATGTACATGTGCATAGACTCTCTTAGGGAATTTGAAACAGGCGACGAAGTTGAAACATATGAAAATACATATCGGCAGCAAATGGACACGAGAAATTTTCCAAGTCGAAGAAAGAGATAGATTTTATGGCACAGCCTGGAATACGGTGACACCAGAAAGCGCGCCTAAAATGATAGCCATCCAACCGGGTTTTGAATTGAGAGCAGCACTGCTGGAGGAAGTTGCGGCAGCACTAGAAACAGAGGAGACTGCCACGGAGGTGCTACGAGATGCCGTCACGGCGGTGCTATGAGGTACTGTAGTAGAAGCTTGATTCGCAGACACTGTTTTGGACACTGTCTGTCCGGCAAGAGGTGCAGTGGATTGGCCTGCGATCTGAGCCTGAACAGTGGAGTTGAAAGTTCCGCTCATGTTGTCCATCCTAAAGGGAAAGGGAAAGGTGAGAAGATGTATGAATGTATAATTGAACACTCACGCAAACTTAGCAGAGAAAGACAGGGCAGGGAACTGAGGATTCTTAGGATCCTTGAAGGCGAGAGACTCAATGCGAATAAAGCTAAAGGCTTACTTAGGACGAGATAAACTGCACGATGCTGGATGTTACTGACTAATCATTGCTATTGGGACCAATGTCGCCATTTGGGGTAAACTGGATAGAATCAGTGCTGGAAACGTTCACATTGTCCACGACGGTTTGCAGGGAGGTCTAGTTATCGAAGTGTTAAAAATCAAACCAAGATGAAATACGGTGACTCGTACCTGTTGTTGTGCATTTCCGACATAGATAGAAACGACAGCATTTCCGAAGTCTTGAAGAGAGGGAACAGAACCATCATCTTGCCAGCTGATGATGGCGGGTTGACCTCCGTGGAAAGTAGACGAAGCGGTGGGTTGGGTGATCTAGAGAAAAATCAGAAGATTTCGGAAAATATTTTCTGGTGCATACAAAGACAGTAGTCAGTGCCGGAGAAGCGGCGAATACGAGAGCGGCGAAGATCTTGAGAAACATCGTGGGCAAGGGTAGCACTTTGAATATCAAAAGAGAGTGGAAATTCAAAGAAAGACAGAAATTGTACGCCTGGGATAAATCTTGCTGGAGGAATGTGGAATCAAATGTTTATATCAAACAGGCCGCCAAGCCGGGCCGGGAATTCGCCCATCATTTGATGATGGGATCGGCTCTGATGTCACATGAGTATTGACAGTGAGTTGGCGAGACTTCATCAGGACACAAGTACCTGATAAATAGTCGCAACTCGAATGAATTGTCTATGGTATATAGAAAGAAGACAACTAAAGTGTCCTATCTCCCTGTAACCTGTTTATCGTTGGTCCTAGCAACGGCGATTTGTTGTCAAACACAGATGTTTGTAAGTGCAACCATTTTGATGTATCCAGTCTAGTGGTTGTCGGCTTTCAATCCAAGACAGGACATGTACTGCCCTGTAGTTATATCAAGAGAGGGATACAAAAAATGCTCTTTAGAATTTTCCTGATCATCGCAAGAAGAAAAGACAGAGGTCTATTATACCGGGGACGTTGCGCCACATCAATTCGGGATGCGCCGAAACCTTATCAACAGGAACTGCATAATCGGAGGATCGGTCGTACTCGCCGCCCTCGACGACTTATAATCTCAAGACGATATGGGAAAAGGTGTGTTATCGTTGTCGCTCTTGGTCACGGCACTTCTGACATTGATTGCGACTCTAGTTCACGGTTCTCTTGCCCGTGCTGGCAAAGTCAAGTCTCAGACACCCAAGGTTGACAAGCAGGAAAAGAAGAAGCCACCTAAAGGACGTGCCAAGAAACGTATCTTATACAACCGTCGGTGGGTAGACTTTTTAAATCCAGATCATTCAGTTGTTGACTCTCATCAGCTTCGTCAATGTGACGACTCTCCCTGGAGGCAAACGGAGAATGTGAGTGGCATTTCAATATCAGTGGCCGTTCCCCGCGTCGCAGTTTTTTTGCAACCGAGAATCCTATTACCTGATGATATAGCTGCATCTTCGCATAGTTCACGCTGAAGCAATATCCGGTGTTGACAATCGTGCATCTTTCAACGTCTTTCGCTCCTATCTGACTCATTCCTTTATCTCTTCTATCTGGTGCTGATCTGTGTATTCTTTTCAGGAATCCTAACCCCGAGAAGTAAGAGACTTGTTGAAAATCGTTCCCTGTAGATTGCAAGCCAAGGGGTGACTGAAGAGTTCGGTGGTCCTGTGTCTTGTTGCCTTGCATTCGCTCTTCCCACATACCTTGTCACTACACTCCATGCCAAACATGATATGATTAGGCCCCTATGCATCTCATTGTTTTTTCAAAGATTGTATTCTAAATTGGTTTTTGGTCAATTTATGATCATTGTTTCCAAATATGACCACGTGAACGTGAACTGTTGGTTGGTACTGCTGTGTTGGTACTACTTGTGTCCCCTCCTATATCATTGTGATGTTTTCTGAGGAGTTGAAGACGTTCAAAAGACTTGGATTCCGGCATGTGAGTTTTGGTCCTCTGTTCTTCCTTCATGAATGTTTACCTTCGTCATAGGTCCTGTTACAGGTCCTCAACTTCGCTTCGGTCATTGCCTCAGGTCTCATGATCTGGAAAGGCCTCGGTTTGGTAACAAATTCAGAATCACCAATTGTGGTGGTACTTAGGTTCGGCCTTGCTTTTTGCTCCAAATGCTAAGTTGCATATGACCTTGCAGTGGATCAATGGAACCAGCTTTCTACCGAGGCGACCTTCTCTTCCTGACCAACCCTCCCAATGAACGCTACCATACTGGTGACATTACTGTATACAAAATCCCTGGCGCCGATATCCCAATTGTCCATCGAGTTCTAGAGACGCATGACGACAAGGTCAAGGATAAACAGCTCATGTTGACGAAGGGTGACAACAACTACGTAGACGATCTTGAGTTGTATCAGGGCTTAAAATGGCTGGAGCGAAAACATATTGTTGGCAAAGTCCGAGGGTACGCTCAGTTCCTCTGTCTTTCCTGGTTTCTGTGGCTGATGAGATTCCTTTGACTGCAACAGATTCCTTCCCTACATTGGATATGTAACAATTGCTATGGTATGTCCAACGTCACACACCTACCCATAGCCTCTTGACGAGGATTCGTCTTATTACAGAACGATTTTCCGCAGCTCAAGTATGCATTACTAGGAGGTCTAGGGCTTTTGGCACTAATACAACGTGAATGAGTCTCCGTCTTCCTAATTTATACCAGTTTCTGTCGCGTGTACCGTGGCTGTCGGTGTATAGATTATCAAAAGTCAGCGTAATGATCTGAAATTCCTGAGTTTCGACAAAGCCCTGGTGATTAGCCAGAAATCATGCCACTCAGACATCCCTGAATACCATTAAGCATCAAGTATAGTCGGAGTTATTTCCCGGACATCTGCACAAACTGATTTTATCGACTCACTACTGCCTTATTAGGACGTGGTTTCTTCATGGAAAAAGGTAGGCAGCGTCTAGCCGATGCGCAGCCCGTCCTTCATCTCTTTTTGCCGAAATCTCTTTCGTTATACATTCATACGATGTGTCAGTACGGTCCCTTCATTCGTACACCAGAAAACTTTCGAACCTTACAGGGCAAACCCTTCCAGAAAGATGATAGAGCTCTTCTATACCAAATGGCCTTAAATTACCTGGTTACTTCCGATAACCAAAGACCAGGACCGGAATGCAATGAGATCTATCAGACCCTTCGTCGTAATTTCGTCGTAAGAATCCAGTAATTGGGATTGTCGCCTTGACAGTATCTTTTTGAGAGGATGAGATCATTCCTTACAGTTTTCGAAAAAGGCGTGCTGGATCCCCTATGCCGCCCAAAGTTTTCACGGTGGAAAATACGCTTTTCCGATTGAAGCAAAACAATTCACTTCGCTGTCCTTGTGAGCCCGAAGAAGTCTACAGCTATCAAGAAATCCTGTCTTTAGATAGCGGGGGCGAGCAAATGTACCATGAACCTTATGTCAACGAAAACAATACATAATAAGCCGCACTGTCGGTCGTGCTGTAGAACGTTCTATAATGGTGTCAACGTCGAATCCTGTAAACCAGAACAGGACACTCTTTCCCACAAATGACAATGCAGTTTACTAATTAATGAAGTATCACCATTCGCTAACATCACATTTCTCCTGGAGGACATGAGTCCTGCGCTGTCATGGGCATTATGTGAATCGATTGAGAATGTACACTGCCTCAGGCTGTGGACTCGAAGCAGAACACTTTCAGCTAACGACCTCGATCAAGGGGCAACGGAATTGAGGGGATGAATGAACTCCGGTTCGAATCCTTGCGATTTATTTCATGTGTAACTTCGTGTTTCAGGGTGCTTTGAGTATCGGATGGTCAGCCGAGAACTTGTGGAGACATCATCATTGATGATTTGTTGGCCTCCAGCAGCAAAGTCTACACCACACGCGGAATGTGGCTAACTGATGTTATTCCACGGTGTTCCCATAGTGGGAATACAGGACCCTTAGATCATCCACACACCAGCGAAAGAATTTCGGGGAAGTTCTGCTAACTAAAAGACCCCACTGTGACTTGATAGAGTGGGTGATCAATTGATCACCACTAATTTTTGCACCATTTCGCGATTGTCACCATTCTGGGAAAAGGTTTTCCGACGGGATTATGAAAAGTCGTTCTTGCAGCGGCATGTTTTGGTGGTGAATAAGAGACTGAGAGACCTGTCAGTGCTGCAATGACCCCACTTACGTGGAGTAAAAGCCGGAGTATTAGTCGCGAATCAAGCCTCGGTTTCTCTTCGAGCGGTCCGAGTCTTTAAAGCTAAGAGGAATGAAACTGATTTCAGGATCTGGTGATCGGACATCACGATAGACCCTTGTTCGTCTGCAAAAATCAGGTAAGAGGCACCGGCTGGAAAGATGGTTCAGCCAGCCAGTGGGGCTCATAATCAGGAGCAGAAAATTGGTTCGTCGGCTAACCGAAAAAGAGTGCAGGCTTGCATAGAATCACAAACTCTGTTACAACCCTAGGACCCATCATTCTCTACTAAGTCCCTTTGCCACCTGCTGAATGGACGAATTTTCTTCTCGATAAGCATCAACATATCCTCTCATGAGTGTCACAACTTTTCTCAAGTTCATCCTATATTTTGCAGACACGGGAATCACAACCACATCTTTGCCTAACTCTTTCCTTGCGTATTCCTCAAGCCGTACCAGGCGAGCTTTAGCTGCTTCAACAGTCTCTGCTGAAGGTGACGAAGAACTGGATGAGGTTTGAGGAGCGACAAGATCTGCTTTATTGGCTATAACCATCTTGATACGGGATGACATTCCCGTTTGATATGTCTCAAGCTCAGTTTTTAATATTCTGATAGCTTCACAAGGATCTACATTGATCATTATGGGGTCGATGGGTATCGGTGAAGTGACATCATCTGTCATGGTTGACGCTTCAATCTCACTCGCTGTGCCAGTCACTGTCTCTGGAGTTTCAACCGGTTTTACACTAGAGAAGTCGACGACACAGGCAAGAACAAGAGAGCGTTCTATGGCCCGGAGGAAGGAGTGACCAAGGCCAGCGTGTGCGAAAGAAGATGACGAGTTTTCAATCAGACCTGGGTTATCGGCAATAGTGAAGCGAAAGTTCTCGTAGAGGTCGAAATGGTGTCCAGGTCTCGTGGGCCTCGATTCCACAAGTGTGTCAGTCGACGATGAGTTTTCTGAAGAGATATTTCGTTGATTCCTGGTGAAAGCGTTGGCAAATTCCCCTTGTTTCATCTTCTCTTCAAATTGTTGTGATTCGGTCTTTGTCTCATCATGAACAGTCTCGTCAGGGACAAGTTCACCTTCGAATGTCCCGTCCTCCGATACGCGTACAATGCCAACCACCGGATTGAGAGTCGTGAAGGCATATCCCGCGACATCAGTTTTGGCTCGGCCCCCTGTAAGAGCTCGAAGAAGAGTACTCTTACCCGCGTTAGGCATTCCGAGGAGACCAACGTCTGCCAGGAGCTTGAGCTCAAGAAAGAGAGTCACCTGTTCCCCTTCGTGTCCGCGGGTGGCAAATCGAGGAGTTCTGTTTGATAAAGAAACAAAATGGGGATTCCCAAACCCTCCTTGGCCACCTTGAGCGATCAGATGACCCAAGTATTCAGGTTGGCGAATGCCTAAGGGAACATCGTCGGCTTTCGTAGAAGTGTCAAGACCTTCTTCTTTGTCCAGATCGAGGCATATGGGGTTTGAATCCAGCCGTCGTCGGCGTGCGAGACGACGTTCACGCTCAAGTTTGTACATAGACATCTCGGCTTCTTTGAAGTCGTCCCTCTGGACGTTGAGCTCTCTATAGCCTGGGTAATGTAGCCACCGCTTCTCCCTCATTCTTTCCATCCGTCCATTGGTGTTTAAGCCCTCTGCAGCCATGATTTCTTCCTCATGCTCCCACTCATCTTTTGCTCTCCGCTGATCATTCCTCCCAAGTTCCCGTACAACTGTACCAACTGGCACCTTGATGACCAGTGGTTCCGCAGCCTTTCCATTCTGCCATGTTCCCTTTCCGGTTTCGCCGCTGTGACCCTGGATACGATTGGGCACGGAGGAAAGGGTAGTAAGCGTCGGAATTGCATGAATATACACTGAGCCTCCCCTTCCACCGTTTCCACCAGAAGGTGGACCAAATGGCCTGAATTTTTCACGATGAAAGGCTGCACAACCGTCACCGCCCCGTCCACCGCGAACGGTGACCACGAGGTGGTCAAGAAATGTGCTTCCACCTTGCTTTCGTTTCCACTCTGCCTGTCGCTTGCGCTTGTACGCTTCTAGTTCCTCCTGGGAGCGCTGTAAGTATCTACGTGCGGAACAACAGAAAGTCCGGCGAGTAAACATGGAGGTGTCCCGAAAAGGAAGCCGAAAAAGTGCAACCCGGCTATTAGAGTTTATAATATGATCACTACAGCCGATAAACCGATAACCTTTTTTTCCCCTCCGAATGACCCTCTCCAGGTCCCCCACTCCCACTCGTGCTATCGGCTCTGGGACGTTTCCAATAATCCTCACTCAGTTCTACCAGCCACACGGCGGCGACCATTGGACCTTAAACGTCGTAGAATCCTCCCAATGTATCCATACATTCGAAATACGGGGCAACCGGGATTCCTACACCTATGTCTATGATCAAATGAAAAATCTTGATCGCATTGAAAGCTATCGCGGGGGATGCCATGTAGGGAATGTTCCGAGGGATGCAGTGAAGGAGATGCGCATGAAGCTCTCAGAGGTCCTTATCCATAAGCAGGAACCATGGTGGACTCCTCAGGTGTGGATCCTGGATTGTATCAAATATCTCAAAGATGAGAACTGGACATTTTCTGGGCTAACCGAAGTGTTCTTGAGAAGGGAGCTACAGAAGGACTTGTTACGGTGGGATGCGGTTGAGGACACTGTGTACGAGAGGATGCTGCAGGAACTTGTGACCGGCCAGCCTGTGAGCCCTGCCACGGTGACTCTATCAACCGAGCAAGGGCAGTCTCCGTCTTCGGATTGCTGAATCAAACGGAAGACTTGCTGTTCATCGTTTCGCTCACCCGTCGCTGCTAATTACGATTTAGGCTTAGATCTTTTCGTATGTATCCTTTCGCTCACCCGTCGCTGCTAATTACGATTTAGGCTTAGATCTTTTCGTATGTATCCTTTCTTCCCAAGATAAATTGAATTGTTTATAATTATATACACTTCTTGTCGGGTTAATCTAAATAAATACATACAACCCCCTTCGGCCATTAGTTGTTGCCGGTGTTTGTTTGGTTGGAATTGGGTTGAATAATTTGTTGTCGATTACAAGTTAGGGTAAACTAACCTTTGATATTATCTTTGGATAGATGTTATTGATATCTTATTGCTTGTCTCATTTTATCTAAGTACCATCTGAATTTTCAGGTCAATTACTAAGCTATTATAAGGAAATGGAAAACCACTGCTCGAACTTATTCTAAATATTTCATAAGAAGACTTCGAACCAAGTCTAGAATCTCTGCTTTTGTCGACCTGAGCCTAATGCCCCTTCACTATCTCTAACCAAGTCTAAACTCCAAAGATCCGAGTTTTTGATGTTTCAATTAATCCTTGTACTTCGACTTTTGTTCTTTTATTGGGCCTCATTACTATAATCTTATACTTCAGTAGCTATTATAATTAAGTTTTTGAACACAATCTTTCAGTAAATGTTAGTGGTTTTTGTGATATATTATGTCACCAATTACTAGACACTCTGGAATAGACAGCCTCTATATCTCCTGAAATATGTCTGAAACTCTAATCAGATTCTTGCCAGCTACTCTGACAGGTTTCAACCCTTAGTAACTTTATTATATACCTAGTGGTATAGTATATGTATTATAATTATAATGTTATGTAGAGTTTATACTTGTTAGATAAGGAACATGCCCAGAAGAAGAAATCATCTACAGGAAAGTTATAGAAAACATCAGAAGAGTGTGGGAACATTATTTGATACATGTGGACCTTGGCTTTAGCAAATGTGCTGTGCCTCTACATGTTCATATGTTGTGGCAGCTACTAACCAAGAAAGTCAATAATATACTAAGTAGTCTTATAACAAAAGAGTCTTGTAGGAATCACAAGAAAACTCAACAAGGAGTTCCCAATGTATTTTTATACTATATATACTACTATTACAAGTCCTACTCTAAATTACATGTATTGTCCATAAGTCTTTCATACTATTATTACAAGGCAAACATACTGTAGCCGTACCCTTACATTATTGTTCTAGTTCCTTCTACAAAAAAGAGAAATCAAATCAAAGAAAATAAATAAAAAGGAAATAAAATCAAAATAAAGTATAAGAGTTTAAGTGTACTATGACAGGGGGAGAGATGGCATAGCAGAAGAGCCCTCCCATCAACATGTATTATGTTTACCTCAAACCTACTTGAGGTTATAGGTCCAATTTCTTAGTAGTCCTTTATGTTGGATAACTGTATAAAAAGGTTAGGGTATTGATATTCCATACATAATTTCTCCTGTATGTACAGACTGCCATTGCACCCCATGTAATAAATTGTTAACTTTAGAAAATTAAATGAAATAAATAAAAAATGTACCATGACATTATATTTGGAATAGAAAGATAAATGGGAAATAAATCATAGAAGAAGTTAGACTTCTGAATATATGCACTCAAAACAGTACACTATGCCAGTTGATTTTTAAGCTAAGAAACTATAGAGTATCTATATATCTTAAATACTAGTACTAAGACTATCTGAGGATTAGAGAAGATAAAAAACTATTCTAAATACACTCAAGTTCTTAGAAGTCAAGTTTGAAGTTCCATAGAGATTATAAGAAGCTATGTAATTAGTAATGGAGTAATCAGACATAGAAAAAAACTAAATAGATCTATACCAAAAGAAGATAAGTATCAGAGTTGCAAACTTTATTTTTTCTTTTTTTGTTTACTATTTCATTTTTGCTTTCTTTTTTTTCTTCTATTATTATTAGAGTTAGGATTTAAGCATGACATCATAGTCATACAGTTACAAACTGTTATATAATTCTGTCACAGTAATGGTCACATGGTCACATGGTCATAATAGAATATAGTAGAATGTTCTGGGATAATAATTGTCAAGAATAAAAAGTGTGGACTTGGTTTTTTCTTATGTTTTTTCTTATTTTATTTTATTTTTGATTTGTTTTCGTATTTTTCTATTTATAGAACATAGGGTTAGGTTAGTCATGTGACACAAGAAGAAAGACATAGAAGATGCTAGAAGAATAATGTAATACAACATGCACAATGTATATTGGCCTTGAGGTATATACATGGCTGTTTAGGGTAGGCTAGGAGTATATAGCATGGACCATGTGCCTTTAGTATAAAAGGTAGACATTCCTGTAAAGAGTTTCCTATTGAGTTCTCTTGTGTAAACCCTATATAAGATTCTTTCTTTTGACCAACCCTAAGATCTTAAGTTCGTAACAATAATGTTATATAATGTGTTTAATACATGTTGACCTTATAGTTTACATATAGCTTTTAGGGTAGGCTAGATATAGTAGTAGCATGGACTATCTGGTAAAGTATACAAGGTAGACAACATTATACTAGAAACTCTATTGAGTTCTCTTGTGATTAACCCAATCCAAGGTTTATTCTTTTGACTTTAACTCTAAGTCTTAATATATAACAATAAGTAGGTAGAAAGAAAGATATACTCTTCTACAGATGTTCTAAACAGATCAGATGTTAAAGGAATATTATCTGTGATGTAGTTAGATAGATTGGATATATTTGGATAAGTATGTAACAATACTTCAAGTAAAAGTCTATGGATATTACATAGAGAAAATATAGATTAACTCTAAAGAGCTTATCCATGAATTAATGTAACTGAATACAAATATTGAGTACAATTCTTGCTTAAGTCAAAGCTCATAGATGTTATATAAAAGAAATATTGATTAAGTAAAAAGTACTTATCAATAGGTAATATAACTAGATATAAATAATGATCTTGGCTTCAACTTATTTGTTATACTAACTATATTATGTAATTTTGAGATGGCAAGGAAAGTGAGTATGAGAGATAATAGATGATATAAAAAGAGATTGATTACTTAGATTTAATTATCAGATTAGAGAAGTTATTATAAACTGTTCTAAAGCTATTTATTATCTATAACTAATAAGCTTTATATCAAGTCTAGATGTTAAGTAGAGTTCTTGCTTTGAGCAAAAGTCTATGATTAGTTATACAAATATTGAAGTATAAGCTGTGCTTATTCACTTTCTCTTTATTTCCATCTCATTATCACTTCTTCTTTTTATTTTTCATCCCATATCTCTGTTATTTTCTTTTTACAGTCTCTATAGTTACATCTGCTAATTTTCTTCATTACTATGTAGATAGATGTATACTCAAACTGTTAGTACTTAGTTCATAGCTAGACTAT
>Ga0157357_1000380_pt1 | contig 19311 bp, 20 predicted proteins | sample AttcapACBM1_FD_111485 | JGI IMG/M metagenome (GOLD analysis project Ga0157357, IMG submission 111485) | Fungus gardens microbial communities from leaf cutter ant in Botucatu, State of Sao Paulo, Brazil - Atta capiguara ACBM1 | ecosystem: Host-associated > Fungi > Mycelium > Unclassified ... | reverse complement strand
GAGTTTTGATCATGTGATGATAACAGCTTGTGCATGGACCATCACTCTTTTGTATATATACCTCTGTGTCTAAGGGCTAGACCTCAGACTTAACAACATCAATTATTCTTGTGAATACTACTCATCATTATCTCCTTATACTAAACCTCTAAAATACCACTAAGTTCAAGTATCACAACCAGTGAGTAGTTTATTTGTGATAGTTGCACAGGTTGCTGGAGAGTGTAATATCAGATAGGGGGCCCCAGTTTGCAGCAGAGTTGATGAAAGAGTTAAACAAGATGTTAGGGATAGAAACGAGATTGTCAATGGTGTTCCACCTACAGATGGATGGGCAGATGGAATGAATGAACCAAGAGTTGGAACAGTACTTGAGGTTCTTTGTAGATCATAAGCAGAAGGATTGGCCAGAGTGACTGGCATTGGCAGAATTTGTAGTGAACAACAAAGTTAACACTACAACCAAGGTTTTGCCTTTCATAGCAAACTATGGAAGAGAATTGAGAATGGGGGGCGATATAAGAAAGAGAGAAAAAGTAGAGAAAGCAACAGAATTTGTGGAAAGAATGAAGAAGGTGCATGAAGAAGCAAGAGCAGCATTAAAGAAAGCACAAGAAGATATGAAGAAACAGGCAGATAAAGGGAGGAAAGAGACCGAAGACTGGAAGAAGGGAGATAGAGTATTGCTGAGTACCAAGGACTTGGTGTTCAAAGAGAGGCCGACAAGGAAACTAGTGGATCGATATGTAGGTCCATATACAATCAAGGAGGTGGTATTCACCAATATGGTCAAATTATGGCTGCCAACCTTGATGAGAATCTATCTGGTTGTGAACATTAGTCAGATAGTATGATACAAGGAGCAGGTGGAGGGACAGAAAAGGGAGGAAGGAAAACCAATAGAGGTGGAAGGAGTTGAAGGGTAGGAGGTAGAAAAAATATTAAATAAAAGAAAAATAAGAGGAATGGACAAGTATTTAGTACGATGGAAGAGGTTTATGGTGGAACATGATATCTGGGAGGGGAAGGAAGACTTAGGAAATGCAAGGGAAGTGTTATAAGAATTTGAGGGGAGAATGAATGTAGAAGTGAGGAGACAAGAAAAATTAGATATGGCAGAGAAGAAAGACTTTAGAAGAGAGAAGTTACCAGGGAAGTTTATGGCAAAAATACTATATAGATGGGATGATGAAAAGTTTGAGGAAGAATATTTGAGGAAGTTGGAGAGGAACTGGAGGAGGTGAAAATCAGTTTCTCCAGAGGAGAAACCTTGAAGGGAAGATAATGTCAGGATTGTGAAAAGTGGACTTAGTTCCTGTTTATTTCTCTTTCTTTTTTTATTTTATTTTCTATTCTATTTTCCCTTTGGTCTATTTTTAGCATGTAGAGTTAGGAGTAATGATGACATGGGTCACATGACACAGAGAGGGTTTTGAAGAATGATATCATACCACATGGAAACCTCATGGCTAACACATGGTTGTTTAGAGTAGGCTAGAAATAGCTAGCATAGACTACAAGGATTCAGTATATAAAGGTAGACTATTCTGTACAGAGTTCTCTATTGAGTTCTCTTGTGTAAACCCTATACAAGGTTACTTCACTGTCCAACTCTAAGGGCTGTTGTAGCAACCACTCACTGGAAGGGCACTTGTAGTTTGCTTACTTCAGCAAAGCTCTCAACTGGCTATATAGTAGTAGGGATTACAAGAGAACTTGACAAGGAGCCCTCGCTGCATTGCTACCCTATTTATATAAATTACAAGTGGTTCATACTACAATAATGTGTCTACCTCATATCTACTCTGCAGTGACTGTGCAAGACTGTATATCCTGCCCTAACATCCATGTGTCCTACATGTGGTAGCAATGTGGTGTATATGCTCCCTGATGTCATCGTCTAGGCTCTTCTAGCCTTGTAGACCCTTCTAGACCTATAGACTCTTCTAGACTGCTCTAGGCCTATGACATCATCTCACATGACTTCCAGGTCACGTGCCCTTTTCCCATTGTAGACTAATAATAATACTACTGTCCTATTTCTGTTCTAACCCTAACTCTACCTGAAGTCTGTCCATACTCTTGTCTTATAACAAGGGTCTTGATTCATAATACTGATAACTTGTTACTTAGACTTCTAGTTGTCCTATATTCTAGAAACTGTCTCTATAATGTCTTTTTAGTTATCCTCTATACTACTACTACCTTAGCCACAGTTCTAACTACAGACTTAGTATATAAGATCTAGTAGATACTCTGTAGTCCCTAGTTTGGAAATTAACTAAACTTTTCCTAAACTTCAATCAGGAATTCCCCAATACTCTTCTAACTAAGATCAGCTAAGAATCCTCTTCTCACTAAACTCTGATTCTCCAAAACTATAACTATGTGATAAGTAGTGAGCACTATACATAAGTTGAGGCCAAGGTCATCATGTTGTCTATTCATAGATAAGCTCTTAGGCTTAATTAACATCTCAAGTACTTACCTAAGCTCATGTATTTCCACATTTATTTTTCTGAATAAGTTTTCATACTTGATCTGACCCCTTCTTATTGTAACTGATTATGAATATCCATTCAAAGCAAGTTCTGCTCTATTTTCCATTCACTACCTTGACATTATTACTATAAAGTCTCATATAAGGAGAATCAGGCTTAGCAATTTGAGAAGCAAGGCCCTAATCACTGGAAATTTGGAACATGACTATTCTTTAGTAGTCAGCAAAGACTAATACTAGACTAGGTGTTATTATAAGAGTTCATAAATAAGTCTAAATGGTCTCAGCATTAGACTAGCCATATATCAATAAGATATCTAACAAAGTAAAATTAAGAATAGCTAAGGCTTGGAAGCCTGGGAAGTTTCTTCTGGTTATCTTATTCATATCAGTAGTTTGAGAAAGTGCTGAAGCATTCAGCATATCTTCTATTGGAAAGTATACTCAGTATGATGCTTTAAAATGTAAATGGCTAAGATTCATCACTCTGTACTGTAGTCCTTTTATACTAATGAAAACTATAATGGCCCAAGTATGATAGAACTATATAATTCTAGTCCAAGTATTACTGGTAATCTATTAGGCTGCTAACTGGTTGTTGTTTTTTTTAAATCAACAATTTATAATACAGGGCATGATAGCAGTTTGTAGTAATTACTTTGTAGCTATATAAATTCATGAGCAAACAACATGTAAATTGAAAAGGAAAAAGAAAAGAAAGAAAAAACTACTTATGCAACTAACATGAATTACTAAACTCTACCCTTAGTTAAGCTCCTGTCATTTTCTACCATACCACTCTCTGTTGAAATGGTTTCTCCAATAAGGACAGCTGGAACTATCTGCTTGATGGTCTCTTTTGCAGTTGATACATTTGAAGACATGAGAGCAAGGCTCACCTTTCTTTGTAGTAAGCATTGGAGGTTTTGAATTCTTGTTTTCTTTGCAGTACCATGCTTTCTTCCTGTAGTGCTCAATGTTGTGAAGTCTATAGTATTTGGAGCATCTAGATGTATGCAAACAGCACATAAGTATTGAGTGGCTCTATTTCCAACAGTTCTTGCACTGTGGAACTTCTAGGTTCATGTTAGTACCATGAATGGTGACAATATACTTTTCTGCATTGAAACATCAGTTGATGATAGATTTGGCAATAGAACTGTTTTGTGAGTCTCAAATATCAACCCAAACTATAGCTGAATCAGAGTTGGATGATGCTTTGATTATACAGGGTTTCAAAGTAAGAGTAATATCTTTGAAGATGTGTGTCTGTTGGATAGCCTCTATAACTATTTCAGAGATAATTAGTTAGATAATACTCTCTACTAAGTAAGAAAGACCTAAGATTTTCAAGTATAACTTTGACTTGAGAAGTCATAGACTATCAATGTATTCCAAATTGATGTTCTCAGATTCCTTGATACACTTCTCAATGATGTTTATATCTTGAGAAGAAGCAGCTTGATTAGTAGTGATTATAACTCTATGACCTTCCAATCCGATAAAGTCAATGATGACGTTTGAGTTGTGTTCACAAAGACAATTGTGAATATTTCTGATGAAAGTGTTAGCATGATTGACAATAACATTTATGTTAGACTAATCCATAGGAATGATGATTTGTTTTCTCAATGGTTCTTTAGTGGTCATCTTAATATGAGGTTTGACCAACTTTGATGTGTTAAGAATATTGTTGACTTCCATGATTTTTTTAAGAGGAAGGCTCAGAAAAGCATCCTTAATATGGATAATGTCTTCTACATTCAATTTTAAAGCTTGAACATACAACTTCTTGTTATTAGTTCCAGTTAGTGGTTTCAATTGTTTTAGCTTGGCTAAGGACTCTTTGCTTGGCTGAGAAAAGACAATTGGGATATTTCCAGATAGAATAGGGATACTAGGAGCTGCCTGAGGAGGTGTCAGGACTATAGAAGCTTCCTTGGGATTAGACTCTGTTACAGGTTTAATAACAAAGTGTTGAGTCATATGCCTTCAAAAGGAATGATTGTTTTCATCCACAGTGAGTCTATCCCATTTGGACTCATAAACAACATTGATTAGTCACCAAATTGTGACACCAATTTCCATAAGTTCTAGATAATCTAATATTGGTTTGTTACCTAAGTGACATTGTTGAATAAATGTTTCTATTTGGAGAAGCAAGCATGTGATGTTTTGAACATTACTGCTAAGGAATTTCTTGACCCCAAATAATGAAATGAGGGAGAAGACACCATCCCAGAGATTTGGATCCATAGGTTGGTTCTTAATGTATGGTATTGCTGAGGATTCTAGATAGCTACCTTGAGGTTGTAGTGTGTTAAGTCCTGCAGGCATATTTACTCTTGCAGGCTGTGTATCTGTAAGAGTTTAGTGGGGGAGGGGAAAGAATTGTTGCCAGGATTCATAGTAGTGTTCATAGCTGGGGGATCTATAGCCATGGAAGTGTCAGGAATATTGTTATGAAGAGCTTTTGAGCCTTGAGACATATTCTAAGGAGACAACTGACCAGTCTTTTCATTGGTAGGTGGAGAAGGTGGCCAAATGATCCTTTTGCTGTTTGGCTTGTTATAGGGAGTTTTGTTGTGACTTGGTTTCTTGGATTTCATGATTCAACCATACTCTTGGTATATGAGATACAATGTATTTGCTAATTCACTGCTGGGTGCTACTATACAAGATGGTGGTAAGAGTGAAAGAGCCTGTGCTGCTAACTAGTTGTAATTGAGCTGATCTAATTTCAAAATATCAAAAGCAAAAGATAATGAAAAAGATCATAATAGAAATTTGTCTTGGCAACATCATGCCTTAGCCAATATCTTTAGCAGTGAAGATAGCCTTAGAGTAGGTAATGAGAGCAAGAGTTGATTTAACACAGATCTCCCAGAAGGGGTAGTCAGTAGAACTAGTAAGCTTGGAAAGAGTAGCAATAAAGTTGGCCATTTTCATCAATGAAGATGAATTAGGGAGCAAATGCAACCAGCTAGAGTGCAAATATTCAACCCAACCAGTAATGAGTCATTAGCACATGTAAGGTGCAAGAGGATTCTGTAGGCATAGAGCAAACCAGAATCAGTTCAATCCATAACAGGCCTAGGAGTGACAAGGTGTCAGCTCACTAGTAAAGTTGGTCAAGTCCTTCTTATCAATAGAAAGCAGCCTAAAAAAGTGCTAACTAGAGATCAAGGCAACCAGGGCCTATAACCTGTTGGAAGGAACAGAATGCACAGCAGCAAGGTGCAGTGTGAACAACTGACAACCACTTACCTGTAGTGAATACTATAATGGAGAGCCAAGGAAGTATGAGCAACAATAGAGGATGAGTAGTATTGAATGCTTAGTAAGTGGAATGCTTTACAACACAGACTTCTTGAAACAAGAACTGTACTCGACAGTTATACACACCCAGTTACATCATTCCATAAACTTCTGCTGCACTTAACAAGTACTCAGTCACCCCAACAGATAGTACTATAGCTAATCATTACAATCCATTCCAATAGAAGGTATTATTGATCTCTATAGATCCATTGAGTGACAAAAAATCACTGTTGAATCCAGCATGAATTCCATAGAACCCTGTGCTTACTCTCCAGGCATTTTGGGACTCATCCCAGAGCGAGAAGGAGTATTTATCAAGTGCTATCTCAAGTCTTTCGGCAGATCCTGGGATGACGTTTCGTGCCTTCTTGAACCCGCGCAACTGTTTTAAAGGTGTAGTAAGTCCCACATCCGGGTATGACACATAAACCTGCAACACTTCTGAACCAGCGACGCCTCCCTCGTTTCTGACCAAGACAGATATTGCGACCTTGGAGTCAGAAGAAAAATCGGTGGGTACAAATATTTTGAAATCAGAGAGAGAGAATTTTGCATAGGAGAGACCATGCCTAGAAAGTTCTTAGTTGTCGGCGTGCAACGAGGGTAGATGGCATTACTGACCCAAAAGGAAATAAGGGTCTGATGTCTCTGGCCTGATAGTGCTTATAGCCCACGAAGAGATCTTCACGATAACTACATCCTGGGAGTAAGTAAATCGTTGACGAGAAGTGGGATACTCACTGGATCTTTCCATTTTCGCATTTATCGTTCAGGTACGAGGGTACGTCTTGAATACGGACTGGTAACGTTAAAGGCAGGCGACCGCTTGGATTTACTCTTCCAAATAGTATGTCTGCAAGAGCATTTCCCACTTCATTTCCAGAATACCAAGCTTGGATGATCCCTGCAACTGCGTTCACCCAGGGCATCGATACAGCAGAACCCTTGAATGGTAGATAACAAGGAAGTGAGCTCAAGAGTCAAGGAGAAGTTTTGAGTCCCTACAGCTTGAACGACTACAATTGTATTCGGGTTAGCAGCTGCGATACGTGTAATAGTCTGATTCTGAAGGCCAGGCATATCTATCGTGGGTCTGTCAAACCCTTCGCTTTCCCATTCCGGAGTCAGGCCGCCTATGAAAATAACAGCATCCGATTCTGCTGCGAGAGTTACTGCCTCTTGTATGGCTGTTTCATTGTCAATCTTCTCGCATCCACCGAGACGCTGAGGTGGGCTTGAATTTACTCTGCGTGGAAAGAATCCCATAACTTACCACTCCACGCATGAGTGCCGGTTGAGAAATACGACCTTCTCCATGTTCGTCGTCGTCGGATACTACAGTGTTGGTGTATTCAACCAAGATATTAGCCGATTCTCCCGCTCTGAAATTGAGAACAGCTTTCTCTTCAATAGTTCCTTGACTTTTGAGAGTCAGACGGGAATCTAATTTGAGAATTCAGCGACGAACCCATAGAAGAAGTCGCCAGATGTTTGACTTGTCCAATTATCTATGGCAAGTTTGTCGTCAATCCACAACTTCGCCCTCCCTGGTAATTTTCGACTTTAACTGCATATGTGTCTTATCATTGAACAAGAGTGCGAACCTGCAACAGTCAAGCCGAGTTCATATGCGGCAGATTTATCAAACGTCAATTTTCCTGTGAGCTTCATCATCCATTCAGATCCAAGACCAGAGGGCAAAAAGTCATTCAGTTTGATCCTCGTATCGTGAAGGGTAAGTTTGGCAACAGGATCTGGTCGATCGCGAGTATAGAATGTACACAGCCACCCAGGTTCACCACTTGGAGTGGTAAGGTTGTTCTCAAGTGTCGGGAGATACTTGTGTGCTGTGGAACATATAAATGAGCTCATGGAATCAGGGTTCTTCACAACTGTCTTACCGTAGCAGCCTATAAGATGGATGAATTCAATCCCAGCAGGATCTGCAGTCATACCCTCCCAGGGAGATACAACGTAAGTTGGTTTAAGAGCAGCGGAACCACCACCAGATACAACATGCTCCTTGACATTAGGACCAATGACCGCAACTCGCTTCAGTTTAGCCGAGGATAGGGGCAGAACGTTGTTGTCATTCTTCAACAAGACCATTCCTTCTGCAGCTAGGCGACGACAAAAAGCACGGGATTCTGGAGAATCTCGGGTTCGCTCGATGCCATCTCCGAAGACAATTTCGGGATTACGTCTAGTTTGCTCCTGGACGAAGGTCAAGAGATTTGTGACACGTTCATCCAAGGTTCGAGATAGTAGCTTCTGCGTGGAGAGGCTTTGCAAGACAAGCAATGGCTGTCGCCAACGAGGCGGGCCAGGCATCTCGAGGTCCAGACCAGCATTGAGGGGCTGGTCTGACCCATACGTACCATACCTGTAAGATATTTACATTGTGTTGGCTTCTTACATCGTAAGACTTACCAGTCACTCATGACTATCCCCTTGAAACCCCACTCCTTTCGCAAAATTCCCTGAAGGAGCTGAGGGTTTTCGGAACAGTGGACACCTTTGATGCGACCGTATCTGTTCGATGTTGGCGCCTAATCCCAAAGACACGGCCACAGCCCACGTACGATGTCATGAATGCCCAAGGATGGGCATCTCTTTGAGCAAGCATGAAGCTGACTATCTTGTTATTTAACAACTTGTGGGTCATATGAGAATGATTTACGGATAGAGATAGATTTCCCGAAGGGCTCTATCTGACATGACGGAGTCAGCAGCGAGACGCTCGTGTTCTTGGTCATTCCCCACAAAATGCTTGATTACTGTATAATGATCAGATATGCAAGCCCTAGCTCAAAGATATGATGACGTACCTGCGGATACACCCTTGGATTGCAACCCGTTCACATAAGCAGCAGCCATGATACCTAAATGCATACCTCAATCATGGCAGCCTACTTAAACGACAAGTAATCATGATACCGGAAAGATGAGGATCTTCAGAGAAGGACTCAAAGGCTCGGCCGCCAAGAGGGTTTCTCTGAATATTACAGGTAGGTGCCAGCAGGAGGACCGACGACTTAGCTTTAGCTTCTTCAGCTAAGAATTCTCCTGCTTTTTGAATCAGCTCTGGATCGAAGGTTGATGCGAGGGAAGTTGAACACTGTAGTCAATTAAATGTTGGAAGCTTAGAAATAAAGCGATTTGGCCTACAGGAAGGCATTGAGTGGGAGTTGAAACAAAGTGAGATGATCCTCGAACGCCCTAAGACAACGACAATCAAAGGGACAACTACGGTAACACATTAAACGTACATTTGGCCCATCACTCATACGAATAGATGGGATATTCAACCTCGGAATAGGGGTGGTATTCCACCAATTCGGAGCACCAAGGAGTGAAATCTTTTCTTCGACCTTGAGTTGCTTGACGAGGTCGGGAATTGACGTATCCAAGAATTTCTGCGCGGACATATTTTTCGGCAATGAAGAAAACCTGAGGCAAGATCTTCTTTATGAATTCGGATAAACATCGGGAAAAGAACAGGATTGACCATGTGAAGAGTTGGGCAATCCTCAGGACGCTGCGCCGGTACCTCGCCAGTACCTCATTCATTCAATCACATATCATAAAACTCCCTGTTGGGTGTAGATTCTCCCAAACGGTCTGTATCCCTGAGAACTAAACAGCCACCATACTGGAACTTGACTACAGTTTTCGTTTTCTTGCAAAGGCTCCATGACTTCTGAAATCTCCACTCTCACAACCAACCTCGCACGACCAAAGACATCAGCAACCCTGACCGTACGGGTTATTAAGTCTTTCAAGTTCCGAACAGAGAAGAATTTAGTGGTCCACAACATCAACCTCGAGATTGCAACTGTTGGCCAGCTAAAGGAAATTGCCCGTCAAGGTACAAAACTTACTAGCAAAAAGGGCGTAGACTCGAACATCATTCTTTCTCTGTTCAGCTGTGCAAACTCAACCGGATTGGAAGCCATACCGGAACGTGTCGTTTGGCTCGTCTTCTGTCTCTATCGTAGTTTTCATGCATTTGACCAATGATATGGTCATACAGACACACTAAAGCTCTATATCAGAGCCCATGGCGCTAAGGTAGGTCACTGACAAATACTGATCGTTTGGGGCCTTGATGTTTTCGATGGCAGACTTCAAATCTGATTATCAATCTTGATCATGATGATTGGATATTAGATGATGATAATCGTATACTTGCTGAATTGGGGTTCGGTACGTGAAGTTGCCTGAATGACAAATTTGAATTTTACTCAAATTTACGCATGGATTACCGAAGAGAATGAAACTGAAGTTAGTTTCTTCAACCGCCAACTTTATGAGCAGTTCAAATTAAATCCTCAGGTGAGCTGCATCAATTTACTACATGAATCCAATCCAATGTATTGCAGACTAGTTGGGATTGAGAGAACATGCAGGTAATTAAGGGATGCATTCAAGTAAATGACAAAAGTATCTCTAAGCGGACGAACGAGCAGAATAGTACAGAAATATATCCTGAATGAAGGAGCGATCACTGGTTCGCGCACTGCACTCGGGGCTCACCCTCGTCCTCGTCCATCGGATCATCTCCAGCTGCCGCCTGTGCAGATTTAAAGCCACTCTTCGATCTTGTATCAGCATCGTCCAGAGTAACCTCTTCGAGTGAGATTTCTTTGCCATAATTCTCCAGTGGTACTCGAGGTGGTAAGGCCCTCTCGAGTAGGGGCACTGAAGCAGCATCGAGGGTTTCCGGCAACTTAACATTGACCTTAACATAAAGATCTCCAGCATCGTGATGCCGTTGTGAAGGCATACCCTGACCATGGATAACCTTGACATCACCTAAAACTCTCTTGAGTCCTCAAATACGCACATCGTCCAAAATTTGAGCATACCGTGCTTCGTGATGTCGCCAGGATGTACCTGGACGATCAAGGCTCTATCATCAAGATGTTTGATGGAAAATTCACCCCCAGCTAGTACAGTCAAAAGATCAACCTCGACTTCAACGATAAGATCGTTCTCTTGTCGGCGGAATCGGTCATGAGGCTTCTCTTCAATAACAATGACAACATCCCCAGGTTCAGCCCCAGGCGACTGGTCGGACTCGCCACGGAAAACAACCGTTTGTCCACCTTTCATACCCTTATCGATGTGAACCTCCAACATCTTTTTATCAGGAATGACTTTCTTGCCCTTGCAGATGTTGCAGCGATCTCTGGCATTGATGTATTCGCCGGTACCAGAGCAATCATCACAAGCAGTCTGAATCTGTTGGATCATCGGACCCATCTGTCGCATAATGACCTTGACACCACGACCATTGCATCCGGGACAACTCCGAACGGCACCGTCCTTGCCGCCCTTTCCCTTACATTTGGAGCACAGGATATTACGTGTCAGTGCAAGTTTTGTAGTCTTGCCTCTGTATAACTCCTCGAGGGTAACGTTCACACGGTGGACAAGGTCTTTAGTTTTGCGGGGTCCCTGCTGGCGTCCTCCGCCGCCACCAAAGAAACCACCAGCACCACCAAAGAGCTGACTAAAGAGATCCTGGAATAGGCTCATTAGCTGTTTTTTTCTTAACGGTGAATGTTGAAACATGCCTGAGGATCCATGCCGCCCATGCCACCAGACTCAGAAAGACCAGCCTCCCCCCGAGTATCATAGATAGAGCGCTTCTGGGGATCAGATAGAACTTCATAGCTGTAAAAGGAGCAAGATGGTGAGTGGCTAAATACCACGGGAAAAAATTTTATGACATACGCATGCGACACTTCCTTGAACAACTCTGGATCTCCACCTTTATCAGGATGTAGCTTTAGAGCTCTGGAGACATGTCGGGTCAGAGGAAGTCCTCAATCGAGTTTCATGAGAACGTACTTCTTACGATAGGCCTTCTTCAACTCGGCCTCGGAGCAATCTGGGGAGGTTTCCAACAGATCGTAATATTTTCTGGCAATCAGGTGAGAAGGGACGAGGCTGAGGTGGAAATGAACATTTACGTTTCTTTGACCATGGCAGAAGAGAAGAGAGACGGACGAGTGTTAACACCAGGCGCTGCCCGTTTTGGCTGCCAATTCGATCATTCTACAACCTTCTACAGTTACATCCAAATAAGGCAATAGCAAATTCTCGTCTGATAAAACCAACAAATTCTCGCAGTGTTGGCGTCTCCTCACCTAACCTAGTATTTTATCTCTGCACTCGACAGGTTTCATTGATGAATAAATAATCTGGATTGGTTCTCATTGCGTTGTTTCTCTTTCCGAGAAAGTTTCGTCTTCAGGTTTCAGCCAGTACTAGCGTTTTGAATATAGCCTGAATTTGAGGCTGAATTGGCCAAATTTTCCATTGAATTTCTATTGTCCGTTCTCCTATGACCTCAGCATACTCGGGCCAAAAAGACGGCAGTTTCCTGTCCTTTCCGTACATATTAAAACAATCCACCCCAAAGAAGATGCTTTTCACGAGACAATTATCTTCAAGGAGACTTCTCCCTGATATAATCTGTACCTGACGGTACTCGACCATTCGCCTAGATCATGAATGCCAGTGCCCCTGCAAGTGGGTTGAAGTTTTGCACACGTTGAAGCTGGAAGGACAAGATGGGTGGCGAGGCACTGTGCTAATCAGTCATTTTGGTATCAGTTGACCTGAAATGGTGCTTTCTATCAACCAAATTCCAGTTCTTTCATGATATTGGCTAGTGTTCTGACGCACGCTTTGGCTCGCGTGGTATGGTGTTCTGTCGAACTCGATATCTTCTGAAGGTGATATCTCATCTAAAAGTATTGAAGTGTCCTTGCATTGTTCGATGAAAAATGGCATTCCGTGAGATCTAGGCTAACAGGCATAGAACTAACAGGCATAGAACTACTATTTTCGGAGTTTTTTGAAGATTTTGAGCACCATTTCATTTCCAGTGCATGTTTGAAAATTTCCACTTCGTTCGGTCCAATCTGCATGAGTTATATGAAGTCAGGGAGGGTATGGATAGGATTCTTAACGGAGCTAATCGCCACAAGCACAGTCAACTACTTCGAGAGCGTTCACCTATATAATAAAATATCTTCCTTCTTTCTCCGCTCATGGAGCTCTTTGATATAGGGAATCTTAACGATTGGTCCACGCAGAACCCTCTCTGAGGGCAACTTCGGTGGCGATAAACCGGTTTCTTCCAGGCAATGCTGCCTAAGCTCCTTCATAGATCCACCATGGTTGAAAACTTCCTTCGATAGTAGCTCTTGGTGAGGTTTCATTGAAGTTCGTAAGGATCTTGTTGCTTGAAGATCCACCTTACCGTCGACGGTCAAACAAACGCCGTACCGATGGGTATTCGCAACTAGACCTCGCCTAACTTCTTTGGCTACCAGTTCAGGATCTCTCTGTAAAGGATCTCCGCTTCGATGCCATGAGTTATTTCAGCGTACAATGTTAGAACGCGACTTACTATCCTCCGCCTAATACACGATTCACTGATTAGTGAATTCTCGGACTTTGTAGAGTGACAATCACTCGCCTCCCCAAGTAACCCATTCCAAAACATCGCCAGCATTAACCTGAGGTATAATTAAATTTACGTCACACATACGTCTGAGTAATTGCACCTGAACGAAGTCTTCTTTGGATTGAAGAATTTGGCGAGGGGGGCATGTCTGATTGATAGAGTGTCTCACAAGCACCTTGGTTGACCGTGTTCCGACTCCTCCGCCGCTTACTCCCCAGGGCTTGGTGTACCAACGATCATCATGCAAAGAGATATTACCGCTATCAAGGAATACATACTCTAATCAGGTAATCTGGATCAGTAGATTTGTTATGCATTTTCAGATTCCCAGCTCACCTATGCGCATGGCATTCCCTCCACGGTAGAAGCCTTCACCTCCAGAATCCGGGACGGTCTGTTCATGGAGCAGTGTTAATATTTTAATATGAATTCTGGAGAAATTTACTTCCCTCGTATCTATCAACCCGAAGGGGCAAGTAGCTTTCTAGAAACTCGTTCGGCACAGATCTCATCGATGGCCACATGCTATGTCCATCTGGACCGTCCCCATGAGGTCGGCTTGGGATACCCTGCCCCAAACCTATTATTGTCTGGACCAATCGTATGGAAAGATGTAAGGCACTTACACCGAATCCTATCTGGTAGAGCTAGAAATCAATGTTAGCCGTCGCAAAGGTCGCTCTTGTAGCGGGACCAGAATACCTGAAACCATTCTCCTGCTTTGCTCCATCCACTAAAGAAGAAGTGAGGAGAGTCACTGTATCCACCGGCCGACAGAAATTCCGGTGTTCTTTGACCGAGCACAGCTCCAAGAGTATCAAACAGGCGCCCGAGCAAGTGTGTTCTACATGACAGGGCTGCGGGTCTAACGGGATTAAGAATTGTACCTTCTGGAATCCTAACCTTGATCAGGTCGTAAAAGCCATCATTCACCATGGTCGCAGGATCCTGAACGACACCCAGATCAATGAGAGGATAATCTCTAACTCCATGCACTTACAAAGACAGTAAGGAGATAGAAGGCGATAAACATCTTGAGCATTTCGTGCGACAACGCAAAGTTAATGGACCGGTCTGATTGAGGATCTGTGCCATCAAAGTCAAGAACCACCACTTCATCACCATCATCACTCGACTCTTTCCACATTGTACTGGATCCCAGGTCAGCCTTATTTGTTATGATGCTGAAGAATACTCGCCAGGCAATTCTCCATGGTCCGACTCCGAACCCGTCATCATCGATGTAGTCTTCGAAAAATACTCTCTCAGACGAAATAGTCTCGCGGATTATTTTGCCTATAGCAAGCTTATTTCTTGCGAGTAGTATATCCAGTGCTTGTTCGTAAGCCTCGACACCAAACCGATCACATATTTCAATAATTCGCTTTGCTGCAACCCTCGTCGCCACGACCAGTGCTCTCAAATCACTCTTGACAAAGTCAGACTTCCTGCTATTGCGTTCAACAATCTGCGTATATGCCTTTAATACACAAAACCAAGTCGACTTTCTAGTTACCTTGAATACGGCCGTATTGGGTACGTTCCGAGAATAGAGTTTACACAGGGGTATCTGCAAACCGTCCTCGTATATACTTGTCGCGCAATCTGTACAACTGTTAGTCGCCTACTAATGGAAAGATACAAAGAAGATTTACTGGGCATACTTCCAGGAACGCATGAGCCAATATCCGTGAAGTGGCCGAAATTCGCTGCCCAAGCGACAATCTTGCCCTGATAATGAACGGGGGTAATGACAAGGAAGTCGTTGAGGTGGGATATTGCATTGTTACAGGAATAAGGATCATTTGTTAAGAACACATCACCTTGAAAGATCGTAAGATCAGGAACAATGATAATTGATGATGGCAATGACGACAGACAACGACCTCACCTTCTTCAATCGACTCCTCCCATGATGACAGGAAGCCTGTTCTATCACTATGCAAACATCACCAACGATAGTGAAATAGATACCATACCTGGTATGAAGCTCCCAAATTGCCCACAGACCTGTCTACCAGAGTGTGGTCCTTCTCCTGCAGCAATCATTGAAAAGTAATCGAGCTGTTTCCAGTGAGATACCACCCGACGTGACTCAACTGCAACATACCTGTTCCCGCATGGCTGGAGACATCGCTACTCGTAGAATCAATGCATCCATCTCGTTTTTGATGTTCTGAAGTCCAGCTGTGCAAAGATGAGCATGTTTATCGCTTGTTGGATGAGAAGTGGATTCGATTCGATATACCTTCCACTAGCTGAACGATAATGGGGTCTAATATGGCTTTCGGGACAGTAGCTCGAGTGACGTTCTCTGATCTACTGACTTCAGGCCATATAAGGATGTTTGCAACATCATCTATTTCAGCATGATGATCTGGAGTAATGAAGGTAGTGCTATCATTCTGGACGAGAGATAGGAATTAAAGCTTGAGACAGAGTATAAATCAGCTACTTACTTCGGCGACAATGCAAGGTCCCGAGAGATAGTCTCCAAAGCATAAATGAGCTCTGTCAAATATGGGCACATTCTCATATTTCCTGCCACTGTAATGCTACCCATCCCCTATAGTCGAGCAATAATTAGGAGACAAAGCATTACTGACCAACGACGTGGTGGATCGTAGAGCATCTTTACTCGGGACACCAGTACCTTTTTGAATAGGCTGCGCCTTGACATCCTTCACCTTTTCCTGCGCCACCGCACGAAGGTTAACCATCTCTACCTCGAGATCAAGAGAGAATGTAAACAATGAGACATGGTTGTCCTCGAATCTGATGGTTGTAGGTGGGTTCAGAACAAGACACCGACAACTGAATTCAAGCTACCTTTTACGAAGGACAGAGATGTCGCCTTCCAGCATCTCAGTCATTTCGAGCGCCACAGATAGATTGGTAGCTTGGCCGCAATAGCGGAGATCTACCTCAAATATAGATGTAAAATCCAAGATTCCTTGGTCCAGTAAAATCCTGGAAACGTGCGCCTGAAGGTGTTTACATGCGACTTGAAATTCGCTGATATCAATGTCCTTGAGATTCCGAATCATAGTGGTGGAATTTTCATGGCGGACTCCAGTGCACGCATCACCGAACGCACACAACACTATGGTAGTCATCAGCAAAGATCTAGAGTCAGAGAGAGAATAGAGGTACCTCCTGGAGAAGGTGGGATGATAAGAGGATATTTCGCCTCACATAGTTTCGCCAACTCGCAAGCGACCAAACCTCCTGCACCACCAAAACTAACCAAATGATAGTCTCTCGGATCTTTCCCCTTCTCTACACTCACACTTCGTAAACTTCCATACATCCGTTCCAGTGTGATTCTGAGAATTCCTTCAGCTGCTTCCACAACACTATCAAGTTCCATCAGTTTAACAATATTTTCTTCAATACTCTTATAAGCAGCATCTATATCAAGTTGGAAAGATCCACCAAGAAGAGCAGGAGGAAGGTAACCAAGAACAGCAAAAGCATCTGTTACGGTAGGTCTAATCCCACCTTTATTGTAACATGCTGGTCCTGGGACTGCGCCTGCACTTTCGGGACCGACACGGAGTGCACCAGTCAATTCCGCTACGGAGGCGATAGATCCCCCTCCAGCACCTACAGTACGAACGTCCACGGATGGTGCATTAACTGGTATCCCGAAGGTATTTAGATAGGAATTCGAGAGTACAGAGAATGATAGAGCCCACTGTTCAGTTCTCCTATGGTACTTTCTCTCCGAAGACCTGGTTTGCCGTTTTCAATTAGACATACATCAGTGCTCGTTCCACCCATGTCGAACGTTAATAGATTCTGTTCTGCAGTTCAATAGGGAATTAGTGTGAACGGTACTTCAGACCTTATATTTGGTCGCTCGGGCAATCTGGTTTACTACACCAGTGACGCCTCCAGCTGGGCCCTACAAAAATCAGTACAAGAATTCGCAAAGGGCTAATAACACCGCTCACCGAATACAACAGGTTCACACAATGTTCTTTCGCAACGCTCGCACTTGAAAGCCCACCGTCGCTCCTCAAAACTTTGATATCCACATCTCTCAACCTTTCCTCCAGATTCGCCAAATACCTCCCAATCACAGGTTTGACATATGAACTGGCAACAGTTGTCACTGTCCTTTCATACTCCATGATCTCGGGCAAAACTTCGCTACTCAACGATACGGGCAAATCAGGGAATTCAGAGCGAACGACAGAGGCGACTTGGTGTTCATGTATTGGATTGGTAAAAGAGTTTATGAGCGATATAGTAATTGATTCGGGTTTGAGGTTTGGTATGGATCTGAGTTTGGAGAGGCGAGAGCGAAGAAGAAGTTCATCGAAAGGACGGATGATTTCCCCGGTGGCGGAGATTCGGCCAGGTACTTCGATTGTCTAGATGTCACTCAGAGAGATGTAATGGGGAAGAGGAGATCGTGGTAACTTACTAGTTCAAGAGGAGCAAGAGGCTCCGGTTTAGGCCAGGTGATCCTGCGGAAGCAATCGTCAAGTATGATCTCAACACTTGGACAAAGGGGATATACCATCCGGCCAGTCCTCCAGGTACATAGGATCGTCGAACTTGAAGGATATCCTTATATCCCTCTGTCACAAGCAGAGCTACGGTGGCACCTTTGCCTTCCAGAATCGCATTTGTGGCGATAGTGGTTCCTGTTATAATAATGTCACACCTCGGTAAACAGATTATCATTATCATGATACGAACCATGGTTCAGAGTAGGAATACGAATATTATCGCCATTTGGCAATTGTCCACTGTTGGACTATGAGCCTGTCTGTACACGTTGCGTACATGGAATCCAGCTTACCGTAGGCAATTGATGGCATTCGAAACACCTTGACTTTGGTCGTGGACAGTACTGGGAACCTTGATTGCATATTCAGAACACCATTTCCGATGGTCAGTACAAAGCATAGATATCACCTTCGCCTTGAACGTTTGCCCTGTAACTTCATTATACAATACCGCATCGGTGAATGTCCCTCCGACATCGACACCCAATTTCCAAACACTTTCGCCGTTTAGCCCTTGCATGTCGTGCAAGTAAAGAGATGTAGAATCGCCTGTTCCGCTTCGGAGAATCAACCATCTCTTCTTGTGGAGTAAATATAAATATACTTACACGGGCGCCGTGGGGTCAGTGAGGCTATGAATCTTCGGTTTTAAGTTTACGCCTTGCATCAGATCAAGTACTGATTTAGCAATGCCTCTCCTTATCCTCTACAACCCCGTTTGTGGGTCACATTCTGCGAAGTCATTTACAGAGGACCACATCCTTCCTCTCCTCAAACAATACAATATCACTGTCGATCTCGTCTTGGCTACCAGATACGCTGGGCACGCAGGCGAATTGGTAGCCAATTATCTCCGGTTGACTACTGATCTGACACTCGTCCTCGTTTCTGGGGACGGTACGTTACACGAAGTTGTCAACAATTACAACTTCACAGGAAGTCAGGCTGTAAATGATCATCGGGCTGCTCTCCCTCAGGCTCGAATTGCTGTGGTATTGGTACCGGCGGGAACTGCTAATGCACTGTATTCTTCTCTCTTTCCGCCGGCGAAAGGAGAAACATCGGCTGTGGAATATAAATTAAGGTCATTGAGAGCTTTCTTAGATGGGAAAGAGAGAGTCCCACTCACACTTGGTGTCACAACACTCTTGCCACCAACCAGTGGGGAATCTCAAGCCCATCCGAGAACTGCCGTTTCCGGAGTTGTCACGTCTACAGCCCTTCACGCCTCGATTCTTTACGATTCCGAGGAACTGAGACATGAGTACCCTGGAATCGAGAGGTACTTTTGCCATATGCTCAATGAATGAATAAACACCGAAGTTTGCACCCAGATTTAAAATAGCAGCTCGGCAGAACGGAAAACGGTGGTACGATGCCACTCTCAAACTGCTACCAAAATCACTTTCATTGGATGCCGTGCAGATGTATGACCCATTCTCTCAGACATTTGTAGACCATCCCGAATGGAAGAGAGAAAAACCGAT
>Ga0157357_1000379_pt1 | contig 19318 bp, 15 predicted proteins | sample AttcapACBM1_FD_111485 | JGI IMG/M metagenome (GOLD analysis project Ga0157357, IMG submission 111485) | Fungus gardens microbial communities from leaf cutter ant in Botucatu, State of Sao Paulo, Brazil - Atta capiguara ACBM1 | ecosystem: Host-associated > Fungi > Mycelium > Unclassified ... | reverse complement strand
TTAGTCTGAGATATATGTCTATATCTTTCGGTCATAGTACGCAGTCACTTTCACTTTCACGGATTCTAGCCTACCGAGAGTAGAACACACATCGGATTTTGAAAGGGGTATTGTCTGATCTCGACGAACTGCAGAGGAAAATTACTAATATATATAATCCTTTCCACTAGGGTCTGGATGGAGCAATTGAATACTAATGCAGTAATCACGCATAGAAGTAGATATACATTCCCCTCGGGGAGGTTTAGAGCCACGCTAAGGATTATTTAGTCGAATTGAGTATTAGTCTGATTGTTGCTATTTTTTCTCTTGTTTTCGAGTACATTACATCGCATCTCATCTCATTGTATTCATTACTGGAGACCTTACCTTGGTCCAAGAGCGCAGATTCACGCTGGTGGACATTAATGATATCTACCTTAGAATTTATTTCTACTTCAGCGCACAACAGATACTAACAACTTGCAATAATAAACATCTTTTGCTTTAGATACTGTTACATTACAGATAAAAAAACAATGTGAACCAAAGAACCTCAGCCTTTTAAATGATCAAAACAGCAATAGTCCAGGCGTGTAACTTTGCGACAAACCATTTCCATCCCATGAATGATGATTATTCCACTCCGCATTCACCGTCTGCGAACCATCAGGCATCCACTTTGTCTGAAACAGCAGCGGATCAAATGCAGCTAGCTCCTCATTGGTCATAGGGGTGAACGAAATGCCCGTGGCGTCTTCCCATCCCGATGCGCCTATACCTGTTGAAGAGGACGACGGCGGAAAACCGGACATAAACTGAGGCGTAGAATTCGGAGAAGGTGTCATCACGGTGCTTAAATCCGACAAGGGCGAATTTACATTCGGATGCATACTGTTTTGTGCTGGCGCTGACAGATGACTTGGTGGCAACCCCCCCGGACCTCGTGTGGCTGGGCTACCTATCCTTCCTCCTATAGACTGCCACGTCCGCTCCTGCTGTTCTTCAATCTCTCTCTTCCGCTTACCCAACATAAGGGAATTGCTATTCTCATCCAACGATTCGTCAGGCTTCGGCTTCAGATGCTCAGCCTCCATAAATCCATCCAACGCCTTCCAACACCGACGAGCCAGCTCCCAAGTATACCCAATCAAACCAAGCGCTTCCAAACATTTAAGTAAATGCAACTGCGTCTGCAGGGCAGAAGTAGATGAAGCCGAGGATGAAGTAATTCCATTTCTTTGCTGGGCTTGGCGGATCTTGTATCCAGAAAGGTGGGCAATGGCAGCTGTATAAATCAAATAGATCATATTCGGATTCGATAACGTCATCGTTATCTGTGACTGCCGGTATTTCTCCAACAGCACGTTGAACGAGGAGGCAGCTTCCAAAAACATATCGGCCGCCTCTCGGCTAAGTTGCTCCTTGGAACTATTTACAGAACGCAATAGCAGAACCGAGTCAGTCACTAGGGTCCCCAAGTCCAGAGTAACTGGCATTACTCTCATGGAAGAACAGAGACTCACATAGGTCGGTAGAGAAGGATGATTGCCACATGATACAGCATATTGATCTCCAAGACCTCGCGCCGGGGTTGATGTCCGATAGATATACGATACTGCACGGGAAGAGAGTGATGCCATATGTCTAGCTCTGTCCTTAGACGTAAAAGCTTGTCGGGTGGTGACTGTGCCGCTGACAAGGGATATCCAAGGTACAGATGGAAGTTGATCATAGAAATGACGCGACATAGTGAAACAGCATATGTGAAGGGTGGAGAAAGACTGAGGTTCATATCAAGAGGAGACGGGCGTGAGGTAATGTTGAGTGATGCTTTTAAGGAGTCGGAGGTGGCCGGTGGTTTACCTGTCTGCAAGGATAGAAGGAGATCTAGTATGAGACATACGCCCCATATATTTTGGCGCAGCTGGGAGTCTTGTGCTGTTGACTGCAATGCACTATTACTAGGTTCTTCGTGCAGCTGCAAGTCCTGAGCCATCCGCACCGCCAAACCTGAGAACCGATCAGTGTAGCTCCTGCAAAGCTCCATCTTGATACTTACCGACTAGAACCCAAGCTTGGCTTCCGCTTCCTTTTCCGTAATCTCTGAGGGCCAGTAGCAAGGTAGCCTGCACCAACTCCAATGAGCTCTCTTTCTTCAACAATACACTCAACGAGGATCGCGCCTGCTCATACCAAAGATCCGCAGCAACCTTTCCTGCGAGACCTCCTGCCCCAGGTAATATCGAGGTAGAGTTGGCCGACACAGAAAGGCGTCCGCTATATGCACAAATCGACAGCACAAGCGTAGACCAAACGTCTGATTGACCAGATGGTGACATGATGGTAGTATCAACAGTCGTGCGGCAGGGTAGGATAGGATACGAAGAATGAGCATGCTGATAATAGACGTCGAGGAGCTGAGACAGGATGTAAGTGGGTGGAAGGTCAAATTGATTTGTGGGGGCAGAAGGAATAACGCTTGTTTGGCTAAGTGAAATGGGCAGATGATTATCAGTCTCAGGAAGGGCAAGGTCTACTGTACGCCTATATCGAATATGAGCTACCAATGTACGATGACTCCAACGATGCTTGTACTCACCAATAGCTCCCCGTGTATTCCCGCGAATCCCCCAAACCTAACGCTAAACCAAGGCCATCCTCGAGTCCTATACTGGGTAGGTGGGCGGTGTCCTGTTGATAGGATTGAGGATATGCCAGCTGCGCAATAGTTGAACTCGGCTCCGGACCAGTGATACATGTCGGTGCACTCGCTTGCCACTCCTCTCTCTGCTGCTCAGCCAAAGTGATTCCAGATAACGGTCCCGCTCCTAGTTGGGTCCTCGACGGTGTATCCCTCAGTTGACCATGATCGTCCGTTGTCTCCAGTGAGCCGGGTCTTTGTGTCTGGGTGAATGGGATCTGATTCGCCTTTTGTGCATCATCCTTGTCTTGAGCAACCGCGGATGTCGTTGCTGAATGACGATGGTGGTTTGCCGAACTAGAGGCTGCTGTATTCAGTGTGGGCAAGAGCGTTTTAACAGGGGCTTCCTGGCTGGATCGGGGTGTAAATGGGGCGAATGAGACTACGAGCTGCTCGACCATTTGCGCGGACCGACAGTTCTTGGTCCAGCGAGCCTTGTGTGCATCCCAAACATCCTGGGTACAGATCCTGGCCTCTGACTGCAGAGTCTGGGCAGTTTCAAGAAAGGGATCGAAGAGATCTTCGCCATCTTCCTTGGGTAGTTTTGATATGTAGAGTCCGATAAGGATCTCGAGAATGGCAACACGAGTTTCTGTGTAGCGCAGATAACCAGACGGAGGACCTCTTCTGCGGGGCTCCTTGGAATAAAGACACTCAAGTTTGTTATCAACGCAGAAGGCACACGGGTCAAGACCATCGCACTGGGTCCTCTCAATCAGCAAACTGGACACCGAAAAATCAAAAAATTGCACACCTTCTTCCTCTTGAGGCGACAGGTGTTGCAGGCTAATCGAAATGTCAGTCAAATATACAAAACAACAGCAAGCCTGCTGAAAGAGGACAACAGACCTCGGGAAACCTTCTTGGCTACTTTTTCTGAGTTTGCCGCGGTCGGATGCATGTTTCCCCGCAGCGCTTTCTACTGACTGACTCAAGCTCTATAGGGGAGACAAACAACGTCAACGGAAAATAGTTGTTCCTTTATATAACATGTGCATCGAGCCGTGTGAACTAACTAACTACTTAGAAAACTGCCATCATGGCCATCTGCGGAGAAGAGTAAATGAGTAGATCAGCCACATCATCATCAAAGATGAGGGAATTCAAAAAATTGGCATGTCATCGACACAGACCCCGAAGGCCAGGCAAGATGCGTACTCTCGAAGCCTTTTCTGGCTTTCCCCGCCGGTTATTGCCAATTGAGCAGTCGCAGCCATGCGCCATCGATACTGGCCCTGGTCATGACAACCAGAACGTTCTCTCTCCCATCCAAGCCGAACCAAGCAATTTACAATGCACAATTCATGGAACAACAAAAGCCAATACGATAAAGTGGTCATTACCGCCGGTAGCATCACGCCGAAGCGTCAAGATGCACGCTCGCCTCGTCAAAAAGCATCAACCAGCGACAATAAATTTCCTGTTCGGGACCTGGACTGCGCGTTGACCCCGTTTCTGATCGACATCCTGTGCCTCCTCAACAGAACAGAAGAATTCACATTACAGATAAACATCACAAAACAAGATCAGAGAACATGCCTTCTTGCAGTTAGTCCTTAATCTGCAAATGGTTGACCGCGAGCAAAAAGCTCTGTCGCAACAGGTGGCAAAATACCACCCTTTTCTGAGGTCACAACTTCAACCACTGCGAAGAGACCAACATGCAAGCGCCATCCCAGATCAGGAATGAAAATGCCAACGAATGTGATCGAGTCTGCAAATCATCGACAACAAGATGCGTCTCATGAACATAGAGACAACGTTTTGAAACAGACCAGTCAGGGAATATCCAGGGGTCACAAGAAGAAAACTCCTTGATTTCGGGTCTTTGCAAATGCAGCGGTAAAAAACTCCCACCAAATCATGGCAAAGGCCAAGTTGATGCCATCTTCTGCACTATGAACCGAAGGAAATGCTCAAAGATGATGGCACTATAGCGCATACACACTCTGACAACCCAGTCAGGCTTCTGTCATTGAATGCGTCTGAGGTTGGGGTAACACAAATGCTAGGGAGGATCAGTTAGATAGCCTGTGTCTCCACATGCACAAGGACGCCGTGCCAGGGCATTCTACCATCGATTTTCAACACACATCTGTTCCATCCTGTATATCCTGAGCATCCACTGCTACACAGTCAACCCCGAACCATGATTACTGCAGCAACGTAGCCATACAAGTTTCTTTGGGTTGAGACCTTTCCTGCATTCCCTTTGGAGCGGAAAACCGCGTCCAAGAGAGCATTAGGGCCCTGATGCATAAAACTTGCCAAAACATCACCATAGACGAGTCATCGACTCATACCTCCCAGCAATTTGTACGGTAGCCCATGAATAGAGACAGCCTGAAACAAAGGGAGATACAGCATAACCCCATTCTCGAACACAACGGACGGTGGAACGGACAAAGTATAATCTCAGAATGAGATCTGTGCGGGAACCCGCGAGTCACATCTGTGCATGATCATCGTCAAAGACGATGTACACCTCTCTGGTCAAACATGCACCGAAAACGTCATTGATGAGGACCTCGCATGTTCCGGCAAATACCCCTCCTATTAACCCCAAGGAATAATGCGAAAATTCGCTTCCTGTGCATGTAGCAAAGAAGCTACAGGAGTTTGAGCGGTCTTACTGACAGAGGTCTGTGTGGCACCAAGAGTCAACGCATGCATGCCGCTTTCTGGAGCGGTGTTGAGTACAACGTGGCCTCTTTGTACCGAAGTATCGAGTAGGTGTGTACCATCCTGCAACCACCATTGCGTATTGTTACAAGCCGAATCCGGGCTATAATGGAGGATAAAAGCATGGGCGTATCGCGTAGATTAGGGTTAGTTGACACTACAGGGCAATCCCCATAGTGACGATGTGGCTGGTGTCGCGTTCATAATCATGAAGGCCAACGTTATAGACAGTGAAAAGGTAGCCTCCAGGGCCGGGGACGGGAGCATTTGCGCGAAGAACCGGAAGAAAAGGTAGAACTGATGGACCGCGTCGCGTTGGCGATTATTTATGTGTTCTTCACGTAAATATGTACAAATAAATCCTGATTTTTTACCCGTGGCCAATGTCACTTGTGTCCCTGGCTAAATTTGGCCTCATGCTCCTGGTTTGTGTCCGGAAATGAACTGAGCGTTAAAGATCTTGAGTAGTATAGACCGGATTGAATATCAGTCAAACCTTGATAATTATCGAACCACACGGATTCCTGAAAGCTGCCGAGAACATAAAAAGCGTTGGACCGGCCGCTTCTCCATTAATTCTACTTCCTCAAAAAAGCTCTCATGATTATTTCCTCAAATGTGAGCACAAGAGTATATATAATTCATATCTGTCAATGGACCTTTGAAACGATCATGTCTCAGATAATTTCATCCGAAACGAGTGCAAAGTTGACATTTTCCAAGGCTGCCTTGCCTACCTTGATCATCATTTTTGTTAGCTTGGGAAGAGAGATGTGCACAACACAGCGGAAATACTTCGATCATGATTCCAGAACTTAATCTACTTCCCTCCCAAAGTTTGTTTCGATATAAATATATTAATCAGGAGGTCACTTTATACTCACTCAATATTTGTTCAGCATGATATAGCAAGCATCACTACATTGTTATCGAGCAAATTGGAGTATCTTTACCATAGGCGTGAGTTTTCTCACTTCTTTACCGTCCCGCGCAAGTCTGGGTAGAAGGTAACTCCACTGGTCCGTGAGACTTGGCCTATCTGACCTCCCCCCCCCTTCAGCCGAGAAGCTTCTCGCCTTGTGCTCCACACCTTCCAAAAACTCTCACCTATAGGACCGCTCTGGCAATATTAATGGGTAAAAAGGCGCTTGAATGAGTCTAGGTCTCCTATTTGACTCTAAATTCTTATTCTCTCACCGATCTTGCGCCTTTCGCATGCATGGTGATATCACGACTTAGTCGGTCGGTGAAGCATGAAATCCTTCCTGAATATCAATATCTGGACCACTGCTAACTAACTCATGACGTCAAGGACCCATGTCTGTCCTCTTCCTATTCCACAGTCGCGTAACACCTTCGCCATGCACATCTAATTCCAAAGGAATCCAATACCGAATAGGACATCCCTCGAACGACAGAACGAAATCTGAAAAGCCGTGAACGTATTGATGTCGTATCGCGTTCGACCCGAACTCTGTGTGGCAAAGGAGTTGATAAAAGCCGAAGTTTTAATGAAGTTCGGCCCAGGTACAACTCGCGGTCATGAGGGTGTGTGCGCTCACGGCAGGAAAAACCTCGATAAATGAAGAACGACTGTTGGCATTGACATACAATATCTTTATTTATACATTGGCGAGCAGAGTCAGAATCTTCTCAGTAAGTTTAGGAATTACAAGCTTGGAGAAGGTCGGATCCGGAGCCAATCATGGAATCAATGTCTATGATTGTGACATATGAGAAGGAAGACATAGAGAGTGTCTGAACGTAGAAACTTACACGCAAAGAAATCCTCAATCTTGACCATGTCCAGGGTGCCCAATGGAGTAGAGGTCTTCATCGGCTGGCCAGACCACAAGACACGAATGTAATATTGCTGATCACACGTATTTTTGTAAAGTTCGAACACCACTTCTGATCCCATGCCCGGCCATACCATAACGTCGATCTGGAGCAAGCCAAGGAGAGGAGAGACTGACCCATCATGAGCGACCTGAATGGAATGAAAATATGAGTGAATCCTTCCAGGTAAATGAGCGTTTGAGAAGCTATCATACATTGTGGACATATTTTAGTTTGGATTTGCCCTGCATGACATCTGCGAGGTGTGACTTGAGTTCAAGAGCAAACGCTCCGTAGTGAAGAGCTGAGTAAGCAGCAGAATCGGATGCATCACGGAACAGGTAGGAGTACTCCCAGCTGCCAAGCCGGTAAACAGTATCGGCCTGTGACACGTCGTAAATTAGTAACCTGATGTAAGGGCAAGAGTAGAGCTCGGACGCACTTCGTCTTGAGTAACGCACAACCTGGTATCATTGACACTACAAGGGAGATGCTTGCTATGACATTGCTTCGCACTCATATTATCGTAGTAGCTGAGATGGGTTGCACATAGATAACTTCCAGTAACATCAAGGACGAGCACACGTACTGATCGAAGCTCACGTGCCAACCTGCAGTATCGTTCCTTGGAATACCCGAAACGCGATCGAGCTTGTCATAGAGGGGTGCTGCTGCCGCTAGGTGTTGCTGCCAGACTTGCCCTCCACTACCCGTTGTATAGTTATTTCGCAGAGTATCTGCCTTGGAACAAGGGTACGTAGGCTCAAGAGAATCAAATGAAGGGGATTGTATTTCAGCTTGAATACCATTGCTACCAGGAAAAAGACCGCGAAGAAGGCCAGAAGCGACTTGAGACGTGATGACATTGTTGGTCACCCCTAAGCTCAGAGATGAATTTATACGAACTCAAAAGGATAGGAAAAGGGGGCTTACGAATGAGAGCTGTTTCTGGGTCGAACTTGCCATGCAGGTCGAGGCGATTCGCATATACCTGACGCAAATCCTGTATATAATATAGAGTAAAATCGACAAAAGTTCAACTAACAAAATACCCACCGATCCATGAGTGAAAGAGTCAACTAGACCCTCAGCAGTGATCGCAGGGAATTGACATCTAGTAAAGGTGAGTATAGAACGACGATACAAGTGGCATCTCGTACGTGCTACCCTGGAAACCCGGACCAACAAGGGTCGAGAATGGATTTTCCGGAGAAATAGATGCCTGCCACTGGGAGAGACAAAATCGCATAAAGACATGATATCTAATACATGGTAATGGACGTACTTGAACCTGGGTGATGTTCACCTGCGAGCTGCAATGTGTGTTTAGATCCCATCATGTTCTTGTTCACAACACACCATTTACCTAGCAAGGCCTGCGACGGGACCAGAACCGACGCAATCCCAACTCACGTCTTCTTTGAAAAATGTGTTCGAGGCATAGGGCGTGCGTTTATGATGGCGCTGAATCACTTCGACGAACTGAAGTTCAAAATCCCCTGAGGGAGTCCTAAAATGATGCAAGTGAAATCAGACCACTGATCAAGTCAACATCATAGGCATACGCACTTGTACTCCCGCTGGCGGACATGTGGCATGTTGCACCAGTTGTAAATACCATATTCTTTGTCAGGCGTCACTGAGGAGTTGAAAATGCCAGGTGTACCAGATCCATTCAAGACGAAGGTCAAATTGTTGATAGTGGTTGAACTCGGAGGATAATGCACAACGGAAGCGAATGCACCAGGAAGACCCAGCAGTAATGTGAACAGCGACATGGTGTCGTGGAGACTTTCTTTCAAAGGCTGAAATCTTGTTGACATTTAAGTCTCGAGTGATGAACGTGGTCAGTGTGCCTGTGTCTATGATCAGCCGACACGGATTTGGACTGAAAACCTCCAGCAGAACTGTGATATCACTGTGATATCGTGTGAGCTATGCAACGTTTGACACAGTTGCCCACGTGGTCCATGAACAGAGAGTTATGTATCAAGGTCAGAATATTTGTCGGGCGCCAGGTCCTTGGTTGTTCAGGCTTTACACCATGTTTCCACAGTTCTTTGTTTTCGTGTCTTTTCTTTGGATTGTCAGCGCCATGCCCAGTCCTCCAGAGCAACACGTATTTCTCGCTGCCAGTGCACTTGAGGAGATCTTGGACCGTGGGCGTCCCCTTTTAGGTATCCTAGCATTGCGACTGCTAGTGTATCTAATCTGAACATATTCTATCAGGAACCAACGAGAGATGTTTTCCTCAGTCCAGTCCATGTAACTGGATGGCGCGCATCCCAGATAATACTAAGCTTGTCCACATGAACTTGCCTGGCGTACACGACGCTGCCACAGGTATATTATTTTGTTGAATTTTACTCCCGAGAGGGCGAGATCGACCATCACTAGGCAACTATTCTAATGCAAGGCAAGCAGAGCTCCTTCGATATACTGGCCCGTGAGTATTATGGCCGTTCTAATTGTGACCAATCTGAGGATGTGCTCTAGAATCTCCCCTGCTAATGTTTTCCGTTGTCAAGAGCGTTCGTTTTTCGAGATGCTCAACGATGGTATCCGCGTATTTGATATGCGTTACGCGTATAATCCTGGCAACGATACTATTGGTTTCCACCATTGTATGTATTCCTGAATTCTCTCAGAGCCCCCAGCACTGACCAAACATTAAGCCCAAGCCCTCCTTGCTCCCACAACCCAATTGGAGGACGTGTTCTTTGGTTTCTACTACTGGCTCGATCAACATCCGACTGAGGCGGTCCTCATTTCCTTGAATTATGAGGGTGGTACTGGAACACCCAACGATGTCAAGATTCAGCAGCACATATACAATTTCTTCAGCACGGAACTCGCCAAACGTTACTGGGTCCAAAAAAATGGCACAGTATGTCCTCTGACTAAAGCAAAAACCGCTTTCTCACTCTCACCAGCTCGGTACAATTGGAGAAGCGCGCGGCAAGCTTACCCTCCTCCAGCGTTATGATCTTGATCTCCTCAGTTCCGTGGACCAGCCCAACCAAATAGGTATCGACCTTGGTCCTGACCGGTGGACCGATAACGGGAAGAGTATCGAGCTTCTTTACAATCAGGCCAAGAACGAGATCGCCTATATTGAGGATTTCTATGATATCGAACTTCCAACCAACTCGACTCTTTCAGACCACATCCAGGCCAAATTCGACGTTATAACTCAACACCTGACGAATGCCACTTCACTACACCTGCATCCTGATCAACTATACATCAGTTTTGCGAGCGCCGCATTCGTCCCGCTACCGGCTACTTCTATCACACCAGTGGTCAATATCTCGTCTTGTTTCCAACTATATACATTGCTGACGCCAACCTTCTAGTTGTATGCCCTCGGTAATGGAAACCAAGTTCTGGGAATAAATCAACGTCTACTTCCTTGGCTGAGAGAACGTAGGGGCAAGCGCTTTGGCATCATCAGTGAGCATGAGCTTTTTTTATTAGTTTCTTAATCTTGATTAACACTTGCGAATTAAGTGCTCGATTTCTATGACGCTGTACCCGGCCTCGTGGACGCAGTAATCGGTTTTTGATCGATGCTTCAATCCCAGTGGTGGCTACCTTGGGCACTCATTGTCGATTGCTCCTTTTTCACTGAATTTATATGTTTTGAGCAATAAAGTATATGAAATTGCGAACGATCCTCTGGTCCGTGGAGTCAGTTTTTTCCATTACACGAGGTCCTCGGTGTGCAGACACAATTTATAGGCTCTGATTGATGTTTGTCTGTTCACTTCGACTCTTTAGAACACGGAAGTTGCTCAGACCAATTTTGGCGATTATTCTCATTCAGCAAGATCAATATTTGCAAGAGTCAAACTTGATCAAAGTAGTCTTTAACACCAGAAGCTCCTCATGGAACAAGTCATAATAATGGGAATGAAATTGTTGGTGACTCGTTGAATGTGTTCCTCTCGCCAGGGCATTCTAGACTTTAGGGAGTTTATCAGTCAGAAATGGATGCTCTGAGGCTATATGACGATGCAGGTATACAGGTCGAAATCCCCTGCGCACCACATTATATGGTTTGGTTAGGGCCTAACTGTCAAACGAGACTTCTAGGAATCAGACTTGTTCATCCCTTGCTTCGAAGGCTTTTTTGTTCTCGGGGCACGATGGGGCATGTTAATACCTGAGAAATTTCGATAATGAGAACACAGCTCGTGTCTTGATGTACTAGATCGATAGACTGACGTTTCATTACTTGGGACAACGTGAACCAGATAAAATTTGTTTAAGGTGCGTTGGGTCGGAGAAAAAACCGGGCGGAGAGATCGGTATCAATTTTACTTCTTGAAGGCCTACGACGCCGTCTGCTATTCAACTCAAGAGGCGCATCATCAACATTGCCTGCCTGCGGTGAATTCACTAGCAAGCGACTATCCCATCTTCCGTGCACATTAGTTTAGGACTTTGCCAAGAGAATCAAAGATAAAGCCAAAAAGCCGAGTGTTACAGGCATACCAAGGGGATGATCACAAGTGGCGTAGGAAAGAGGCAGGGTAAGAACGACGATGGGGTGTGGGTTATTGGCCATTTATTCTGGAAAATGTTCAGATGAGGAAAACGATGAATTGTATAACTGACATGTACGTGCGTGTATTTAATCCCCGACATTTGTCAGTCACTCAAGCGTCTATCATGAAACTTCATCTGTTTAATGAAACACAACCTGGCAACGGGCCAACTGGGCCAGCTTCTACAAAGATCGCCCCGTCACCCGGATTCTATGCCCTTCGTTACAATGGATGATTAATGACTCTAGTGCGAGCATGACGTTGAAGGGACTCGTTTGTCATTAGATCATTGGTTCCATAGATGAGTCAGTTTCAAAGAATCGGCTTCATTGTGCTATGCCGCATGAAATGGATGCTTAAACATATTTTCCGCAGCGTGGACCTCCTGAACGGACCCTTGTACCCTTGTATAAGTATGATGTTGATAGCAAACATCTATATGTAATATTTTTAAAAAAATACGACCCTTTTCTGTTTGCCAGGCAGTTCTAGGAGTCATAGCACTATTGATGTCGGTATGTTCCTCTGTCTCCGTCTGGAAGACCCATTATTATCCTCGAGATGGCATTTCAGTATGACTCGTGAACAAATGCCATATGCGAGAGAGTTTATGTGTACTTTGACATGCATTCCAACTTGCCTCGGGAGAGGACGATTCGGGAATGAGGTGGGATTCTAATCTCTTTCGTCTTTTGCTGCAGGAATCTCATCACTTATATCCAGGGTCACGACATCTTTAGCAAGAGCACTAGGGCAGATGGTTTGATCAGAGGTTATCTTGGGAAGGTATTGGTACAAATTGCGTAATTCGACGAGTGTAGTCGAGTATACACCACATCGACTTGGTACCAAGAAATTTGGATTACTTTAATGGTCCAGCCCCAGTTTAACCATAGGAATTTACTGCGCGTCTTATAACATATAGGTACGTCCATTGTCTTTCTCTACCGATTGTAGCCGAACCCGATTTCCTTTTCTCGAAATATTACTCATAGGGTCGCCACTAGTCGCGCCATTTTGATGGGAAACTGCACAATATTTTCAGCTAGTTTATCTCATCTTCTCTCTGTTTAAGTCAAAACTATGTCTTGTGATCTCGAAAGTGACCCCAAGAAACTTCGGCATTCGGCACGCTTGGGGAAATAGTTCTTTATCTAGAGACTTTCCCTGCTTCTTTAGGGTTGCCGAATGACGAATCCCGGCCCGTAGATGGTGTGCGTAGTTGCATGTCCTTGCTCTTCTTTTTTCTGACGAGGACGTTCTATCAGGGTCAGGGTCTACCTATGTGGCGCTATAAAAACCACGAACATCTACCAGAAATACTGCAACACATATACCATGGCTCCTTCTGTCTCCGAACTCCAGACGGCTACCTATCAGACTCCTATTGGGAAACTTGACGAACTGAAGAGAACTGAAACTCAGGATAATACCAGGATCATTCCAAAGGTAAGAGGGTCTACGCCGAGTCACACGCATATCATCGATTCATCTTCCAGGGCGTATCTTATCCATTCTTTTACCCTTACTTCGACATTGCCGAAAAATGGCCTCCCCTTGAGATCTTTGGTGGGTCCGCTCATGAATCTGCATAACGGTTGGATGAACTTATTCTTGAATTTCATATAGAACACAACGAGCCAGGGCTCCGTGCAGATCCCGCCAAACCCAACCTACTTACCCCCAATGCCATAGCACGCGATCTGAGCCCTTTTATCGGCACAGAGGTCCGCGGAATTCAGCTGTCTCAGCTTTCCAAGGATGGCTTGGATGAACTTGCGCTGTTTGCAGCAGAGAGGAAAGTCATCATATTCCGCGACCAGGACTTCAAGGACATCGGTCCTGATAAGCAGGTTGAAATCGCCCGGTAAATAGAACATGGGTTCACGGGAATGAATCAAAGCTGAGCCTTAGCACAGGCACTTTGGCCCTATCCATAGGCATCCTACCTCTGGAAACGTCAAAGGGTATCCAGAGTACCACGTTGGTATGTCATCTCATTTGAATGTGATGAAACATCTGACAAATGCGCCCCCACAGTTTACCGTGATAACGCTGACGATCCTTATAAGGAATATCGCGGAGCTGATGTCAAGAACAATCTTGTAACCTGGCACTCTGATGTCTCCTATGAGAAGCAACCTCCTGGCACTACATGGTTCTGGATCCTTGATCAACCTTCAGTCGGTGGTGATACCCTATTCTTGTCTCAAGTAGAAGCCTACAATAGATTGTCTCCGGAGTTTCGTAGGAGGTTAGAGGGTCTTAGAGCTGTGCACTCTGCTGTTGAGCAAGCAGACTATTCGAGAAAGCTCGGAGGCCCTTTGAGGAGGGAACCTGTAGAAACTGAGGTTTGTCGCATCCAGGTTTTAACCCGATCTGATCGGTCTAAACAGTTTTGGGCAGCATCCCCTGGTTCGAGTGCACCCCGTGACCGGCGAAAAGGCGCTCTATATCAACGAGGGGTTTACTCGCCGCATAGCTGGTTTTAAAAAAGAAGAGTCAGATTATCTCCTCAGATTCCTATTTGATCATCTCGCTCGAAGTGCCGATCTCCATGTTCGTGCAAGCTATGAACCTGGAACTGTTGTGATCTGGGTACGCGTTTGCTCCAGCCCCACTCTGGCTGTTGATATCGATGATTTTTGTAGGACAACCGTGTTACTTGCCATTCGGCGACTCGGGACTTTGATCCCACATTCCGTCGCCATGCCGTCCGTCTTACACCTCAAGCTGAAGTTCCCATCCCGGCGAAATCAGACTGAGGATGACTGTTGTATTTATCATCCCTATGTAGCTGGATCTAGGGTAAAGAAAGCTGTGAACCGTTAATGGAGTTTATTTTCAACAGCAGTACTCAACTCAGTGCGCTCATCCATGGGAGAACCAAAATCAACCAAAAAGCAATGATCAATAAGCGACAAGTCGATTTGTCCGTATACCAAATTGGTATCAAATCAGTGTCAGATTTCATTAACTGTTCATCTATCATACTTCCTTCCTGCTCCAAAATCATACCATGTGATAAATTGGTAGAATATACCCTTTTGACTAGCAGTGGGTTTATCAACATAGCCGGGATCTGAGCCACATGTGAAACATTCGGGTTAGCCAGTACGCTCATTCCTGCGACTTCAACACTTGGACAAAAAATCGTAAAACACACTCAGCTACGCAACAGGAGTGGCTTTTTGTCTCTTCTCTCTATCATTTGCATTAAGCGCGTAGCATCACCACAAGGACGGTTCAATGCAGCCTGTCATAGCTCACAAGAGAAGAGAACCTCTGTTTATAGTGTAAAACATGGGAAACAAAAGGTAAGACATGTCCTAAAGTGAAACGATGATACAGAGCGTCCATGGGAACTCGTCATTTCAACGCAAAACTATATATATCAATGATATGGTATTTGATTACCATATCGCCCAAACGCTGGATGATGTTGGCGCTGGAAGAATCTGCTGACTGACTATTTCACCCCAAATTTGCAGGGTAGTGGTTTCAATGTATTTGTCCTCTTGCATCACTTATCAAATATCTCCCTGGAGATAAAAGTGCTGCATCAGAGCTTGGGATGAAAAATGGCTGATAGAAGTATGAAAACATGAGGTGTCAGGGATACCACGAGGTGAGATCGTTACATGGTCAGCAAGTCAAGAGTTAGCTAGTCATCCAAATGACTGGGGTATGTGTGAAGGTATGTGTGAAGGTATATCTAGGAAGTCTCAATAGTACCCACGCAGGGAGTGTCTCATCTCACAAAAACATCGGATAGCAGTGTGAAAATCCCTACATTTTTGACATATCCAAAGAGCGGTCCAGGGCGTATGGGCTGTTCGTCATTGTATATTGATCTATCTGACAGCCAGTATCTACGTACTCCAATACTCAGTGTCGATTGACCAGATATGATTATACCATCTCCCAAAAAGAAATACCAGGAGATAATCAACTCGTATCATTTTGATCAAAGGAGATCAACCTTTGTCAAATGCCCTCATCTATCTCTGGCCTGCTGTGCCTCCCGAAGCTCCCGAATATATCACATGGTAGTAGTGGAGTGTCAAGAATATCAAGAAAGTAAATATCGGAATTCTAGTTTTCCGACAAAGTGATAATCTATCACTATTGCTAATCTAGCATCTGCAGCATCTGCAGATGCTTCGTCAATATGGCGACTTGGCTCACTTGAGTTGCTCCAATAGGTCATACCTTGCATCCACATCTTTCCTCAGTCTATACACCATTAGACTCCCATGTACACTGGTGTTTCCAACGCCTTTGGTGCTTCTGAGAGGCACAGGTTGCCACCGATCCGTCATCACGAAGTCGAATTTTCTTTCATCAATGTGTGCATCTTTCATCAACGATAGTTGCGAGTAACTCGGCTTGATATATGACCTTGAACGCTAACGTGAGAGTTGGAAGGAGCTGACATGACCCACCTAGGGTTTTACTCAATGTGAATTATGTTCGCTAACTGAAGTTATTCTTCACCAACCGCTGATTACCGCGGGACAGATCTTACACAGACACTAGACCTTAAATACCGTGAAGATTTCAACACAGTAGAATCACTACAATCTCGTATACATTCAGAACAAAACATGCCAGAAGTCGTGAGTGCAAGAGAATGTATCGTCGTATTGCATTGGTTTACTTACCCCTCTTAAAGCCCACACATACTCAGATTCTGGTAATAGGCGGTGGTCCAGGTGGAAGTTTTGCCGCTGCATCACTTGCAAGGGAAGGCTTCGAAGTGACGCTGTTTGAAGCAGACAAATTTCCTAGGTATCACATTGGCGAGAGCTTATTGCCTTCCGTACGTCCGCTCCTGCAATTTGTGGGTGCTGAGAAGAAGGTCATGGAGCATGGATTTGCCCCTAAAGTATGTACTTGACTTTCGTGCAGACATGGGAAATTAACGCAGATTAGCCTGGAGCAGCAATTAAATTCAACCAGCACAAAAGGGAAGGATATACCAACTTCATTTCCCGTGGGCCTGAATTTGGCTCTTGGAATGTTGTAAGTTTCAGAATGATGTCTTGGACCAATGCTCACAAGTTTTAACGAAGTCTCGATCAGAGTTTGATCACATCCTCCTCAAGCATGCGTCTTCCTGCGGTGTACAAGTCTTCGAGAAAATTAAGGTAACCACGATCGAATTCGAGAAACAAGATGAGCCAAAGAGCCGACCTATTGCCGTAACTTATACGGATCTCCAAGGCGAGGAGGGTCACATCACATTTAATTACCTTATCGATGCTTCTGGGCGGAATGGAATCATGTCGACCAAGTATCTTAAGAATAGAATTACCAACCCAAACTTGAAGAACACCGCTATCTGGGGATATTGGGAGAACTTTGACCGGTATAAGCCTGGTACAGAAAGGGACGGTGCCATATGGATTGAAGCTCTGACAGGTTAGTATATCCTTCGTCTATACTTCATGTCCGTCTGACTCGGCATCTATTGACAGATGAATCTGGTTGGGTTTGGTTCATTCCTCTAGCGAAAAACCTCGTTTCTGTTGGCATTGTCATGGATCATGTTCAATCCATTCAGAAACGTAAAACTCTACGCAAAGCATCAGGCAACTCTGTTTCGTCACTCCAAGATATCTATCTCCATCAACTCAAGCTTGCTCCTGGCCTTTCCTCGGATCTGATACCCAACGCTAAACTGGTGGAGAAGGAAGGAGGTCCGCTCGTCCGACAAGCATCAGACTATTCTTATTCGGCCACTGAATATGCTGGGCCAGGATATCGTCTTGTCGGTGACGCAGCTTGTCAGTTCTCTCTGTTCCGTCGTCTCATCACTACTTTGAGTGAAAAGCTGATATATCTGGCAGGTTTTATCGATCCCTTCTTTTCGTCTGGCGTTCATCTGGCTCTTACAGGCGCGCTGTCTGCTGCAGGGACCATCGCTTCTTCCATTCGTGATACTGTCACTGAGGAAGAATGTGCAACATGGCATAACACTAAAGTTTCCGTGGCTTATACCCGGTTCTTGCTCGTTGTTTTGGGTTCATACAAACAAATGAAAGCACAGAGAATGGATGTCTTGTCCAATGTGTCGGAAGATAACTTTGATCGTGCATTCGATCTCATACGCCCTAGTGAGTGGAGCATTCCGTTACTATGTACACGAGTCTGCGAGCTGACTACCTGAACGATAGTTATCCAAGGGACGGCTGACGTGAATAAGAAAGTCACCGAAGACGAAGTTGAAAGGACCATGGACTTCATCAAGAACATTCTTTTTATTCCAACTACTCCAGAACTTGAAGCTGATGTCCGACGGCGCGTAGATCCAAAGTTTTTTGAGGGTGGCGAGGCCAGTATATTATTACCAACACAAGTAGAGGCGTTATTCGAGGAAGAGGACATTAAACACGTATTGGACGTCGCCAACGCGAGGAAGCCAATCCACAAGATGTTTGACACGGAGAGGGATTTTGCGTCTGAGCCCATCAATGGATATACCGTTAGGCTTGTTAGGGGCAAACTTGGTATAATCAGACCTGAGGGCATGGTTGCTGCTTAAACCTTGTAAGCGTTGTCGAGAAAGCTATCGATAGCTCAATATATGGTGTTGATTTATTTGTGTGTTCGAGGACTGGTTTGATGAATTTATCTATACTGGGAATTCACTTCTATCTGACTTCTATCTGTTGCGAGCCCCAGGTGGGTTACATATCACTAGTGGCATTTTATAGCTTAGTCTTCGTGTAAGATGAATAAACTGGCATGATCAATGCATCCACTATTTCTAGTACAAAGGGAACAAGACTATGGTATTGATATTTGAGCATTCCAGTGTAGTCTTTGAGCAAACCATGATATGAAGTAGGTAAGTTGCTCTTGTAATCTCTTTTCTAAAACTCAAGTGGAAATTGGTCTTTCTACATTGTATTTCTTGGACTATTTTGTAAGACACTGGGATTGTATAGAAAGAAAGACAATTTCTTTGATCTCAGGTTTAACTCAAGAAAATACTGAATTTGTAAGAATAGTGGAACAGAGACTATTTGTTTAGAAAAACAATCTGTTCAAGATCTCAAGTCAAGTTCTAAGTCTGCCAAGATTACCAAATCATTTTGCTTAGCTCATTTCCTTACTGATTCATCTTTTTCATCTTCTCTACCAAGCTCTCTCTTTACTCTACTTCCTTTCTCTTAGCTTAACATCTTATCAGTATGACATGTAACATCCTATGTGACAGATTGTGTAGCTAAAGTACAACATAGTTATATAACATGTAACATTCCCCTTTTTATATAAGTCTGAATTTCTATTTAAGAAAAGAGAAAATAAAATAAAGAGGAGGTATGTTATAAGACGAGAGTATGGACAGACTTCAGGTAGGGTTAGGGTTAGGACAGAAATAGAACAGTAGTATTATTATTAGTCTACAACAGGAAAAGGGCACGTGACCTGGAAGTCATGTGAGATGATGTTATAGGCCTAGAGCAGTCTAAAAGGGTCTATGAGGCTAGAAGAGCCTAGACAATGATGTCAGGGAGCATGTATACCACATTGCTACCACATGTAGGACACATGG
>Ga0157357_1000378_pt1 | contig 19318 bp, 16 predicted proteins | sample AttcapACBM1_FD_111485 | JGI IMG/M metagenome (GOLD analysis project Ga0157357, IMG submission 111485) | Fungus gardens microbial communities from leaf cutter ant in Botucatu, State of Sao Paulo, Brazil - Atta capiguara ACBM1 | ecosystem: Host-associated > Fungi > Mycelium > Unclassified ... | reverse complement strand
GGTTAAAATGAATATAACTGTCAAGAACACAAAGAGTAGACTTAGTTGTTTTTCATTTTCTTTCTTACTTTTATTTTCTTTTCAATTTATTTTCATATTTTTCTATTTTTAGAACTAGAGTTAGGGTTAGAGTGACGAGATCATGCTGTTACATAGCAGATTACATCAGATAATATGGTCACTGGTCACATGATACATAGAAGGACATAGAACATTCTGGAAGAAATGATATCATACAACATATAATACACATAGTCATTTAGGGTAGGCTAGAAATAGCTCACATGGACCATTAGGTATTTGTATATAAGGTAGACAGTCTTGTACAGAGTTCTCTATTGAGTTCTCTTGTGTTAATCCTAATACAAGGTTCACTTTCTTAACTAACTCTAAGGTTTTGAATTTGTAACAATAACTAGATCAGAATATAATATCTTTTTCTTTTTTATTTCATTTATTTAGAGATTTAGGGTTAAAGTTATAATATCATATAACTATTATAACTGTTACAAATATCTATAATAAGATGTCACACATGTCACAGTCACAGTCATATAATCTTATATATATAACACATGGTCTTTTAGATAGGTTGAATATAGCTTAGCACAGACCATCAACCTAATATATATAATAGCTGGAGCTTAAAGTACAAACTCCACATTTCTGCCCAGTTGTCCTAATATTATAGCTATTAAAAGACAGAGGTATAAAGAATATTCTAAGACTTTAGAAAATTATAAGAGAACAAAATAAGATTTCTGAAAGTGATAACTATTCAATATATCCTATTATACTTCATTTTAGAGATTAGATCAATGTTTACACTCATAAAATAATAATACCAGCATAGCCAGAAACTATTAGATATAAAAAAACTGACAAGAAAATAGATGTAGAAAAGAACAAACAGATTATAGATAAGAGTCATAAAGTACAAACTGCAAAGCATAGATTTTGGAGAATAGATTATGAATTATAGAGCATAGAATATTGTTATAACTTAAGCTTCAAGTTAAAAGACACACTCTTATATTGAGTAATACAAGAGAACTTGATAGAGTTCCAAGTACAATGTATCTATCTTTATATATGCTAAGCTAGTAGTTTTGTTATGGTCTAAAGTCCTTAGAGTCAAACAATAGAACAACTCTTGTATTTGAGTGACACAAGAGAACTCGATGGAGATCCCTTTACAAAATAGTCTACCTTATATACTACTACTAGTGGTCCATGCTCACTATTGTGCACCCTACCCTAAATGACCATGTGTAGAACATGAGGTCAACATGTGTTGTCCATGTTGTATAACATCACTTGTTCCAGAACCTTCTACTTTGTTCTCCTAAGTTTTGTGATCTGTCTTGTAACTACGCCATCAAGTTGTGACTGATGTGATAGTGTGACAGATCAACCCTAACCCTAGTTGTTCTAAAAATAGAAAATGCAAAATAAAATAAAAGAAAAATTAAAATTAAAATTAAAATAGAAAAATGAAGTCTACCTTGAACAATCTTGACAAGTTTGTACTATACAAATTCTAACCTACTCTAAAGACTATACATATTACATACTATTAATATATGATTCTTCAAGAATCTTCTATGTTCTTTTATTGTGCCACATGACTGTGACTGTGACTGTGACATAAAAGGAAAATGAAAAAATAAAATAAAATAAAAGAGAAAATTAAGTTCACAACTCTAACAAGTATTAATGGTAGATTAAGTGTTGATGAATGGAATAGATGGTAATAGTCTTACAATTGTCAATATATAAACATTAGAATAGGATAAAGCATAAACCAGGGTATATTTATATAAATAGTTTGATTCATCAGTAGATCACCTGAGTTTAACCTTACTATGGATGTATTTTGACTTCTATCTATTTACAGTTGTTCATAGTTCACTGGGCAATTCCCGAGTTGTCAGAGTGGTTTGCAAGACTGTTGAAACCTCATATTTCTCACTTGTGCTCTGATTTTAACACTTTGAGCTTCAGAATCTTTCCCACACTTTATGATCTCCTTTCTCTCTTTCTTCTCACAATTTTATGGGAAGAACTGGACCACATAATGGTTTAAGTGGAAGAATGCTTGAAAAAATATTCCTATCTAGAAATATAGACATAGAATATAAACTACACTTGGGTATCCTCAATTCTCTGGTAAAATTGTTAGTATCACTCCACAAAGAGACAGCCTTGAACAATGTAAACTTGAGCCCGAGTCTGTTCAGGTAACCCAATGAGATGTAGCAATTTTGTTGGGATCGTTAACAGCTGACAGCAGACCACAAAAGGGACCGCAAAAGGGCTAAGATCATTGACATTGACATTGACACATGGCTGAATCAACACATGGCTGATGACGCATCAGCAACCGGAAGCGAATGATATTTGGGTTCGAAAATGTCTGTAAATCTTCTGACGTTTGAATTTGTAGGGTGCAGCTTTGTGCTAAACTGTTTCAACTGTAGTTAGTTACATGACTGCTTAGCTATCCTTATAAAAAGTTCTGCGGGGACTGATAGCTTTCACTAGTGCCAATAGACTGAATAGATACTGTTATCGGCATTCTAATTGTGGAGCTGCCAGCCCCTGGAGATCCACGTGTCCGAAGTCCGGCTGCTTTTATGTAACCGCTTCAGTCGCCACTCTTATATCTGCCATCCCTAACTTTGCCTCCCGCCGCAATACGTGTTACATGTCTGTATCTACTGAGTATGAGGTCATCGAATCTGCATCAGTCTACTTTTGACTGAAGCTCAGGAATCTTGAAACATCGCTGAAGAGAGTGTCCAAGAGAGCTGCTGAATACGAAGGACGGATGAGGGATTTGGAGGTTTGTTGTGGCACCACTTCTGCTGACCTCTCGACTTACCATTGTATCCAGTCTCGTCTATCTCATCAATTAGATGATTTCCGTAAAGTCGACAGTGATCTACAGCAGGCCCTGCGTACTCTTCAGGTTAGTTTATCAAGGTGTTGTGTTGTAACCTATTTGTTGACTTCTTTTCAGGTGAACTCGAAGCGGGGGGATCGCGCATTGACTGTGCAAGTACCACGCATACAAAACGAACTCGATGATTCTATGGAGGCACTAACGAAGCTCGGTGTGGATTTACCTCACATACGGTCACAGGTTAACACTATTGTGGAAGTCTACCTGTCAGGTCACGCAACTGTAAGCCCCTCAATACTTGGTTTGGCAAACACATGATCGATCTTTGACACAGGCCAAGCTTCTCGTTTGTGAATTGGACTGGTTAAACACGGAATTCTATGAACGGTGGCGGCGTATCATCTTCACTTCGACTAGTCCCGTTTCATGGCGTTGGAAGGCAATTATGCGTACACTTTTCGTCATTTTATTCATGATCTGCTTTTGGCTGTTCTGGATCGCCACCACCGGTGCATACCGTGCACACAGGCATCGGCTTGTCTGGGGTGAAAAACTTATGTCCTGAGTTCTCATTTCCGGCTGTGAGGGATGCCTGGCTAGGTTATTGGTTATCTCATCGCAACTTTACCGCATCGAATTTCTTTTATTCAAATCGCTCTCATCCCTGTTGTGTTTGCATCGCCTTCACACTCTCTCAGCACAACGTTCTTTTTCATTCCAGTCCTTCTCAGGACACTGTTAGAATAGATGGCTGTATTTTTATTACCCATAATATATGAGAATTTGATCACAAAGAGTCACTGCCCCTCTTGGACCTGTCACTCGTCTCGTCCCCCTAGACTCTAGTCATGGATGGCTTCGACGATCTCCTTGCCCCGTCGCGGCGCGCATTCGAGGACAACCCATTTGTAAATCCATTTAACACTGATAGGTCGCACTCTCCGGATCCATGGGCCTCTCCGTTTACCAATACTCAGCAGAACGATTCTTCTCCGGACCCATATGCTGATTCATATGGGTCACTTGGGGCGCCCTCCGCACACATAAACGTAGAGAGTGAGGAGGACCATACAACCACTGCTAATGCCTCACCAGCGACCATGAAAACAGAAGAGATGCCATCAAGTGACCCTCTTGACTCCACTGTCCAAGTAAATGACGCTGCCCCGGACCAGTCACTGGGACTCAGAGAAAGTCATGACTCTTTGAAATCCTCCTTCATCGAAACTGCGACTATCAGACCTTCTGAGCTTGAATTCTTTGACGGGTTGCCGATAACGTCGTCCACTCAGCCGCAGGCAGCCCAAGCTAGCCACGAAAAGCAGGTCGAATGGAACCAACCTCTTGGAGATATGAACAATGTGAAAGTTCCTTCGACGGGTTTTATTGCACACCCACCTACACACGAGCCCATAACGAGGGTACTAGAGTTTTCGCCTCCCCTGGTCAATACCCTTGATGGGAGATCTGGGATCGACAGATCACTTGCTAGCTTAACCCTTGGTGGAGATACCTTTAGTGCTGGTGGTTCTAGCGGTTGGGGCGGTGATGTTATCACCACTGAGTGGAGCACTAGTAGTGAACCTATACTTCCGAATTCCGCCGTACCTCCATTGAGCCTGCAGCAAGGCGATAACGACGACAGCGATGATGATAAGCCCATCAGTCAGACGTTGAGTAGAATCCAGAGTGAGGATCCCGACAGAGCGGTATGTCTCCCAATTTCCGAAGGCTATTTGTACTGGTATTGAGTAAGAGATACAGAAGGCGCTTAGTACACGAGCTGGTGCTAGGGCGGATATACAGCCTGTGTTCGTTATTACTGTCGACGATCCTCAGAAAGTCGGAGATCCGATTCGCTCATTTACAATGTACACTGTACATACACGTGTACGTAGGATTCTGTCTTCATTCCCAATAGCTGAGCTTATGGCAGACACTCGTAGACAACATCTCCAATATATCAAAAATCTTCCTTCTCTGTCCTCCGTCGATATTCAGACTTCCTTTGGCTATATGATGCCCTTCAAATGAATAATCCAGGTGTGGTGGTTCCTCCCGTTCCAGAGAAAAATACCTTCGGCAGGTTTGATGATGGATTCGTCCGACAACGGAGATTAGGACTCGAGAAGTGCATTCAAAAAATTTCTAATCATCCGGTTCTAGGAAAGGACGCGGACCTGAAGTTTTTCTTGGAAAGTGATAATTTTAGCCTCGACGTGAGTCTCATCTCCTATAATTGAGTGTGCAAAAGATACCTACTTGTCCTTGGATGATAGATGAAGCATAGGAGACCCGAAAATGGTCACGAAAGAGGTGGACTGATTGCTAGTATTGGTCAGACGCTTACTGGCCCACGGTTTCACGAGACGGACGAGTGGTTCGGTAGACAGAAAAATTACCTAGACAACCTTGAATCTCAGCTCAAGGGATCCGTCAAAGCGATTGAGCTCGCAGCTAAGCAACGAGCTGGTTCGCATCTTCTTCCCCTTGGCCGGCCATTGTTCTTGCCGCTGATTATTGTGCATGCAGAACTAGCAACAGTAACAGGTGAATTTGCGCAGACCATAAGCGATCTAGCGTCCTCCGACGTCGGAGCTCAACTCTCTGAATCTCTATCTGGGCTCGCTGACGTGGAACGAAAATCCCAAGAGCTACAAACGATCCAGTCAGATCAGGACCTGATCACGATTTTAGCCGTGTTCGACGAGTATTCGCGGCTAATCAACTCAGTTCGTGTGAGTCACTTAAATACCTTTCTCCGATCGTGTTCTTGCTAATTGACGATGTGTACTCACCAACACAGCTCGCTTTTACATCGAGAATACGGACATTTTATCAGTGGAAAAATTCTGAGAGCGACTTGATGAGGATCAAAAAGAATCATGAGAAGAATAGGACTCAAGGACAGATACCGACTGATAAACTGAGTTATTCGTTGCAGCAAATTGGAGAGGTGAGCCTCATCCCTCGACTTAGAACATGTTGAGGCTCAGCATAATCCAAGGCGGAGAGGAGAGCGACAGATTCCAAACTCGAATACGAACAGGTCTCTAAGCTTGTTAAGCAGGAGGTTGCACGCTTCGAACAGGAGAGGATCCACGACTTCAAAAACGCCTTACACACTTTTTTAGAAGAGATGATCTCACGACAGAAAGACGTAAGTTATGTTGGCGTTCAATGACGTCTTCTCTGATTACTTGCTATTAATTAGTTAATCGCTACTTGGGAAAATTATCAACAAATGCTTCTGAAAAAGGCTGAAAAAAGCTCTGGCCCGATACCCGACCTTCAATCATAATATATCTATCCATACTGGCTCCACGAGTCTCTTAAAAGACGAGCAGTGTGACAATGACCATTTTCTGGGGTTATCCATACGAAGGTAGGACACGGAGGGGGAGAAGCTAGTCTAATGTCAGAAAGAGCATCGCATTTGGGCGTTCTCACAGGCTCGGTGCTGGACTGTTTGACCCAAGGATGTATTCTTGCTGCGCCTTCCATAAGGCAGTGTACGAGTGATGCCTGTTGGAGATTTTACGCAGGTCTTGAACAAACCTGCTTTCTTTAATATAAGGGATTGATCGTCTCAGATTGGGGGTATATCATAGAGATCACAAAGCCTAGTGACCGTAAAAGTGAAACTGAACTGGTGCGGGTTCAAATCATGAAAGAAGGATCTGACGTCTGTACGTGTTGCCAGTACAAGTCTTCAAATTGCCGACATCAACTGGAAGAAACAGTCAATCTCAATTGGAATCGATCTCAACGGAAGTATCAGCATTCAATGATAGTGTAAATATCCTATCCTGCATACCAAAGCTTTGGAATTCAGTCCGACTGCGGTTGGCCTGGCTCTGGGCTTGATAATGAAGGACAAGGCTAAAAGGCATACTTACCGTCTTGGCTTCACCTTCCCTCAGTATGGATAGGTTGCTAGTGTTCTTACCAAGAGCAAGTTATTCTTGATTTGACTCATTATTCTAGACTTTCTCTGCGTGCTCGTTAGTTCTCTTTTGCGTACCCTCAAGCTGCTGTCCATGTAATTTATATAGCCAGCCATGTTCTAGAAAATAGTACGGAACCTCATTTTTAGTCGTGGCCATGTCTATGCGACAGGTTGTATTGTATAATGTCCCCGCATTAAGTTGTTTTATATGGTTGAGCCGACAGATGTGTAAACTAGCTCTAGCATAAGTTGCAGGTTCACTGTTCGGGTTGCACTTGCCCTCAGTTGACCTTGATTGAAGATAATATATCTACCCAAGCTCTGTCACACCTCTTCGGTTGTTTTTGAAATCAAGGGCATCGACATCGCGGTCGGCAGTGAAACATCGTACTGGTGGCCGTGCCTATAAACAAACATTGCCGAGGTTTCCATTGTGGCCATGACTCTGTCTTCAAGAGATCCGTATATCTTGTTCCACACTCTGCGCGATTCCGCGCTCCCGTTGGGTGTTCACGTTGACGAAGTATAGGCTCACTAGCATTGTCCTTTTCCTTTAAGAAGTGAAGAAAAGAATAGGGTGTAATTATGGATGTCAAACTAGAGGCGATTCCGAAGGAAAGAAGACACCCAGGGGCTTTCGTGCGTCACCAGGTTTTTCAAGAATTGGGATGACAATCCCACTGGAAAGGAAGAGGCAACGTGTGGCAACAAAGTTTTATTAATATTTGCTCTACATACAATATGTTGACTATTGGAAATCTGATCATCATAAATTACCTACCAAGACACATATTGCAGAATCATTCCCAGTGCCTCCTTTGTTCCTCCCCACCAACTTCAAGGAAATCCGACGGTCTCTCCCGCTTCAGATTCTTCCTCCTATTATTTACCGGTAACCTCTGATACGCTGAATCCGGACCAGGCTGTGGTGGCGTCTGGTATGTAGACCCAGTGGATCCTCCTATGCCACCGGTCATATCTCCCATCGCAGCACCCATATCCATGTTGTAATCATAACTTGCGGCAACAGCAGCTTGTTGCTGAAATGATGTAGCAGCTGCAAGGGCAACAGTGAACGCTTGGGCGTTGTTCAGTTGGTACTGGACTTGCGAATACTGCATCTCCGTTTGCATCCGTACTTGACTAGGTAAGGAAGGATTCTGGAGCATGGCAGAAAGCTGACTGATTTGCGCTTGGAGTTGGGGGATGCTTTCCACAATCTGATTCATGTCGGCAAGTGTGGAGTCAGGCTGAGTGTCTGAATAAATATCTTCTCCAGAGAGTTCAGGTGTACCAGAGGACTGCATAACGAAAAACCATTAAAAGTGATACTCGAAAAGGCCAGAAACGACTTACAAAGACTAAGGTATCTCCTGCCTTTCCTGGCTGATCTTCGATGCACTCTTTCTTACTTTCTTCAATGGCTTTGTCAATGTAATCTGTTACTTGCGTCCGCATCAGCTTATCCACGATCAGCTTGTCTAACGAAGGGATCTTCTTCGAGCAATTTGGGCAGACGAAGTCTCGTTCCAAGAGGTAGGTTTGAATACATTCCTCACAATAGTCTTTACTGCAGCATGGTGTTTTAACGGCATCGCGGAAGAGTTTATTGTCAACGGGACACGCAAGAGATAGATCAGTGGGTGGTTTGTCGCGAACTTCAGCAGCGGTGAGCCCTTTGGCACGTGAGGAAACTTGCTTTTGCCAGGCAGCACTAAATGAAAGATGATGTTCAGACTTGTTCGAGTTGGGAGGACAGCTACATACAGATCAGGTTGTGCAACTACATAACCGCCTTCGGGAGTGACCATGATACCCTGACCAATGTCACCACTGGGATTCTCAATAGCCTTTAGCATGCTACGAGGAATACCCGTTGTCCTCTTAATTCGTGGTTTGTGGTCATATTCTCGATCGTTGTTCGTCGGACAATCCTGGATCCAATGACCTTCATTTTGAATAGATCAGTTAATTATTGTGGTGAAAAATGAAGTCCTTGCCAACCTTTCTTTCCGCAGCGATAACAGACATAACTTGCAGGAAGCGGTCGATCATGCTGGGGAGCGAAGCTAGGCTTGCCTCCACGCTGAATCGCAGTTCCTCCTCGCGGGTTTGAGTAGATTTTCTGCTGACTGCATAGAAATAGAACACAGAAGTAGATGTGAAGATAGGCGACCGATGAAAAAATGTTCATTAGAATCTGCGCTACTACCTAAGTAAAATGCCCCGAAGAGCGACACCAACTGTGACATTTTTTCTTGAGTCTCCTCCCAGTTCGCTGTCTGGGCTTGAAACATGGCCGCCATAGCTGCCTGTTCGTCTTCCTTCGCAATGTTACTCGAAAGTACGGGTTGCTATTTGTCCATCAGAAATCGAGATCTATGGAGTGGTAGCTCACGCACAGGGGTTGCACTCTTTGTCCCTGGCATATTCGACGACGATGTATGAGTATCTTCTTTACCGTCAAATCGTTTTGACATTGAACCTTTGTGCCAAGTTACATTTGAAGCACTTCCGGGCCGCTGAACAGATTCTGAAGTTGGGATAGCGGCAGATGTAACACCAGATACATAGTAAGACGCTTTCCCTTTTCCTGGCCGAGCAGCAGGCATTCGCTTTACGATGACAGAAGATGAACGAGGTATGATAGTCGAGTCATCCTTGTATTCTGCAAATGACGAACAATGACGAACACACTAAGTAAGCAATTACCGAGAATGCAGGGACGCACAGTAAATCTACCTTGTTTTGTTGCGGAGTCATAAACATAGAGGTCAAAATCATTTGCCTTACTCATGTTATTGGCGAGAATGATCTCTCGCTTGAGGTCAAAGACAGATATACCCGTACCATCGAAAGTTATTCGTGACTCGGCCTTTTGTGAATTGAATCTGTAGAATACAGAAGAAGCCATATCTATTGAAAGAGGCCGCTAAGTAACAAATAACTTCAGCTGGAGTAAAAGACCAAGTTGTTGAAGGAAGACGATAGGAAACAGTTGCAAGTTTAGGTAGTCCCGGAGATGACCGAAGCTAAAACTCCGCTCTACTATTTTAGTCGTTCCGGATCACAAGTCCGTTTTGAACCTCTTTCTACCATGAAGAGCCCAGAGACAAGCTCGATGGATCCGCAGAACGCCGGAGGCAACTCTAAGGTTTATATCAGTGAAACTGGCAAGGCTGTCGACGAGAAGTTGGACTCGCATCAGACGTAAAGACGTGTCTCTCACTTTTTCTGCAAAAAGTCTGACACTAATTGCTAGCTATGAGTTTGGCGGTCCTTGGGGCGTTGCTGCCATCATGACTGGCTTCCCTATCTTGATGTATTACTTGTGGATTTGTTTGTGGTTCTATGATGGTAAACTCGTTCACCCGGCCTCCAGGGACGATATCGTTCCATTCTTGTGGAGAATGTGGGCCCACATAGAGAAGGTGAATGATACTCGCGTTCGTGCCTCCGTTTTTCATTAAGTGCCATGAATAGGATGCCAGCCCGAATCTTTATGCCTGGAAAGTGTACTCTGGCAATTTCTTTTTCCAGCTTTTTATTGCATGGGTTCTTCCCGGATTTCAACAAGAGGGTCTTCCGGTTCCATCCCTTGGCTACAAAACCTTAATGTATAACTGCAATGCTCTCCAGTGCTGGTACACCACGATCGTCGTCTCTTTTGTCCTTCATTGGACTGGCATGTTCCACCTCACTGGAATTATCGACAACTATGGACATCTCATGACTGTTGCCATGATTTATGGTTTTGGTGTTTCTATCTTTACCTACCTTCATGCGGTTGTCACGGAGACCACGATCCGCATGTCGGGCAATGTCATTTATGACCTCTTTATGGGTGCTACACTCAATCCACGCCTCGGTCCTGTCGATTTGAAGATGTGGGCAGAGGTTCGCATCCCCTGGGTCATTGTCTTCTACCTCGCTATTTCTGGTGCTTGCAAACAGTATGATACCCTTGGATATGTTACCCCCGTGAGTAGTTCTCGTTTCTTTCTTGATGTTCGGAGTTGATCAGTTTCGATAGAACATGCTCTTCATGTGCCTTGCCACTGCTCTCTATATCAATGCCTGGTATGCCATACATAATCTGATCATAAGAAACTGAAGCTGAATATAGCTCAGTGCCAAGGGCGAGGAATGTATCCCTCAAACCTGGGATATGTATCATGAAAAATGGGGTTTCATGGTTATATTTTGGAACTTTGCCGGAGTCCCATTCGTAAGTATCATATAGTCTTGATGTGTAGCCATTGCCAATGTTTTGCAGTCCTACGTCTACTCAGTGGTTTACATGGCTTCTCACGATCCATCGACTTATCGATTCTCTGCTCTTGGCTACATTGTTATCTATACCACTTTAATAACCGCTTACTACATGTGAGTAGAATTTCAGAACGTAACAAGTTTCAGCTCACAATCCTTTGTGTAGCTGGGATTCAGCCATGGCGCAAAAAAGTCACTTCAAGATGCAAACTCAAGGCATTACCACCTTCCGCAAAACTTTCCCTCAAGTCCCTTGGAACACTGTCAAAAACCCGACTTACATTCAGACTGCTCATGGGTTGTTTATTTTTGCCTCATCGTAATGCTCGGATGCTAAGTTACCTTGCAGAAATCGTTTGCTCACGAGTGGTTGGTGGGCTTATTCTCGTAAGCCAAACTATGTCGCCGACTGGACTATGAGCTTCACCTGGGGCGCGATCATCGGATCTGCATCGATCATTCCGTACTTCTATTCTGTGTTCTTCATCACCGTGCTAATACATCGGTGTGGACGTGACTTCGAGAGGTAAGTAAATCGGTTGATTATCGAGAGTTTTGATTGACTTTTTGCTAGATGTGCGACCAAATACGGGGAAGATTGGGAGCGATACTGTGAAGTCGTGAAATACAAGTTTATTCCTGGCATCTATTGATACCTCCTGATATCTCAGAAAGTAGTATAAAAAATGTATGAACCAACAATTTCGTGTGAAGAGAGAACGGTGCCAAACAAGCGCCACTGGTTACATGTTGATTATGATTACAGGAGCATCGGAGCCTACCCAACACTGTTCACCACGCTCGAAGCTCCTCATCCACGACGTCCCCTGCGAGGAACCGTCGCCGTTGCGTCCATCACGCCGAGGGCTTTGCTACCCTTGTTCTGAGTGACCGAATAGCTCATCAGCGCGCTCTGGGCACCGACTCCGGCGGTTCCTCTGCTTTTGTATTCTGAGATTGTTCTCTTCTTCTTTCCATCATGAACTCTCTCAGTTTTTCTTCATCGTTTGACTCCAGACTCAGTTCCCCGAACTCGTTAGCCCAGTCGAGCCCTAGCAGTTATGTTACTGTCCCCCCATCACCAGCATCAGCTTTCAACCGGCCCTCTCCCATTTCATCCAGAATTTCTATGAATCAGGAAGAAGATGGTGGGTATATGCACCTCAATCTCATCTGTAAGAGCTAAATGAGACTTGCAGAGGATACCACCATAACAATCAGACAGGTTACTCGGCCGGGAGAACCAGAGTTCGTTTCTGTCAGATCGAGTTCTTGACTTTCTTCTGCTTATCATTCACCAGCAATTTGCAGTTATTGGGTATCTCAACGCATATCACGGAGCTTTCATACTCGGTATCTGATATTCAAGCACGTATTTTTGGTGAGTATGCTCGCTAATTACCTTACATTGTTTGTAAGTCAGCTGTTTTCTCTAGAAATACAAGAATTTCGTCATAAGCCCCATTCTTCAGGCGATAACGTGAATGCAACCAGCACAATTGACCAGTCACTCATGGCGATGGATGAGAAGCTCTTACTCGTCGAGACAGGCATCAAGTCCGTCACAGAGACTTTGAATCTGTCTTTCAAATCTTCAATGACTCCTGTCTCTTCCACTAACAGTGAACTCGATGACAGAGCAGTCATTTTCCGAAATCACGCTACATTACTGACAGAGTGGGAAGCCGTGCAAAAGGAGATCCAGGTTCTGAGGGAGGAGTTGAAAGAGGATAAATGGTTGACCGTTTTTCGAACCGTAACAGATCAGGCAGACGGCATGATGTCAAGTTTGGAGAAAGCTATCAATCAATGTCAGGATTTTATTTGGCAGGTTCACCGCAAGGGAACTGGCGCAGTTGAAGATCCTCATGTCATGTACCAAGCTTCGCTCGTGTCATCAGGGCGTGGTGACAATAAGGGTACCACCTTCGAATTTTTCACTTTGCTCCTAGATTCGTATGAGGCCAAGAAGAAGTAAGTGATTCTGCTGCGCGGGATGGAGCTCAACTTACATGTTTTGATAAGACACTATATGCCGGCCACTTCGAAGGTCCTCGCCATCATTGACAAGGGTGTCCGGGAGCGTGTCACTAAAAATGGTGAAACGTTGCGCCGACACGCAGAATCAGCTCAGAGGTGGAGAAACCTGCGTGAACGAATCTCTCGGACTGATGCAGAGATGGAAAATGTCAGAAAGATTTTCTTGAGTGGAGATACATCTAGCGAGGCTGGTTCCAGTACCTCTGGTCGGCGATACCTCATCACTCCAACTAGTGCTCCTCGCATGTCAAGGGCATCAAGTGCAGCTAGCACCATATCCGAATCGATCTCACCCCTCCGAATCATGGCACGCAAGTTGACTGGCATATCTCGTTCTGCTACACCACTCTCTGTGACAAAAATGACACGTGCACCATCTTCTGAACCTCCTCCGAACGGCAAGAAAATTCAACGACAATCATTATTTACTTCAGTTCGAGTAAATGATGCCAGATATCCACCTATGATGCCAGAACGTCCTGTACATAAGTATAGTCAGAGCCTGACACCAGAGTCCTCTCCTCAAACGCTAGTTAGGCCTGAAACCAGTTCTGTTAGCAAGGGTAAAGGTCCTATCAAACCTCAGTGGAACAGTTCAACAAAGGTAGAATCTGATGATAGATCACATGTCAACAAATCTACACCTCCTAGAAGGGGACCCTCAGTTATCGGTCAGTACACAGACGGGACTCTGCATGGACCAGCATACGGAAGAAGTGCTTCAAGAGCTTCCGTATCGTCCTCTCGACCATGGTCGCCAATATCTTCATCAATATCCACGACACAGTCAAATTTCCCTCAACCGCTCATAACCGCTCTTCCTTTGGCCCTGTTCAACCCATCCTCTCGTGCTCAGACGCCCACACGAAAACTTTCACCCCCTGCCGCAACAACTCCACGACCGCGTCCTAGAACTCCAAGCAGTATACCCGTTCCCAAAGGCTCCCGTTCTGTGTCATCAAGTGCTGTTGAAGGATTACCAATTCAGCACAGTCCATCTTTAAGGGCATTTTCGCCTACGTTTTCTGTTTCTGGAATAGATCACACGCCTGGGCATCTTCCGCGACCACCTAGCCAATCAAAGATTCCAATTCCCAGTCTACAATTCTCGACCCCGTCAAGATCCTCGACGACAATGTCGAACTATGTCAATCCAGACAGCCCAACGGGGCACTTATCACTTGGAAGCCTGGCCATCAGATCACAAACACCAGAAATCGGAGCACTTCGTGCAAGGCCACTGCATGCACTCGTTCCTGGTACACCATCTGGACAAAGATCATCATCGAAACCACCCACTCCAAGAGCTCCTCCGTCGAACTTCAGAAAGGGGTCAACTCATCGGGTTTCCAGACCCAGCTCACGAGTGGGTGCCCCTGTGACTGCGATGGAGACGGTAATTGAGACCCAGGAACAGGGCAAGGTTCCTTTGTATGAGTATATACCGGTCGATCTGAAAGATCCTCTGGATATTGAAGTCGCGAATGTTCTGAACTCGTTAGGTCATAGATTCAAGGTCGAGAGATCTGAAGCACCGCTGAGGAGACCAAACCCAGGAGAGGAAATACAGGCGAAATACAATTTCTTAACTGCATCAGGGACGAAGATTGTTAGTTTGAAACTGATGATGATGAATAGAAGGGGTTCACCGGGGAGTGTGAAGGTCGTGTGTCGTGTTGGCGGAGGTGAGTATTCTCCGATTTGGCCTTGTGTTGCCTCTTCCGTGGCGTAAAGGATTAGATGATAGCTGTTTTTTACTTGGCGTTGGTGTTTTCGAGGTGAGACAAGTTGCTGATCAATGGATCTCATCCAGGTTGGCAAGATTTGAGTGATTACGTCCTGAACCGTCAGCTTTAGAAGACATCCGTGTTGTACAACGGAGTTGGAGCAATATTTTTGTCGTGCAATGCAGTAACATGTCTCATCGAGTATTGTTGTTGTCCAGCTGTCTTATCTTTTCTCCTTTTGCAATCGTATCATATTTACTTATCTTGCTAGTTGTAGGATCTCAATTGTGCTTCGCCGAAAGGATTTTAACGCGGAGAAGTGGTGCGACACGAATTTGGCACAACTTGTTGACTTCCCGTAGGAAGGTAGATCGAAATTTCAAGTAATTCTAGCTCCTTCCTATTTGGTAATGACATCACCAAATTCGGCAATTCTGCATAATACAGGTTGCAAGATTGAGTCTGACCCACTTCCAATACCCACCTAGGCATGATGTGAAACTGTATCTTATTAGTTGGTCCTACTATGAAAGGGGACCAATTGTAAAAAGATGGAAAGATAAACAAAATTAGAAACAGTATTAAGTTAAGTTGATGACAGATGACCTTGGGGCCAATATGTGTGCGTGCTTCTCTCTACTTTTTTTGTTTTACTTCTTTGGGCTTTTATTTATTGTTGTAGACCTATCTGTCTTCTACAATGTATAAGCCTCATACCTATCCCAGATATCTTTCCACTCCTACAGACTCTTTTGTTATAAATTATATATCCATATTTCATCATCTAGTTGTCAGAGCTGTGAACAATGGACTTGATTTTATTCTAATTTTGTTTTATTATCTGTTGAACCTTTTTTTGACTTAAGACAAAAGTGTGATGTGATGTCACACACAAGTCACAAAGTGTGACACCTGTCACTGTCACTATCTCACAATCAGGTGACACAAAAAAGGCTATAGAAAGCCCTAGAACAGATGACATCATACAGCATAGCAACAACATATTGACCTTATAGTAAGTATATGAACTTGAGGGTAGGATAGTTATAATGTGTGCTGGTATATAAGGTAGACTAGTTTGTACTTGGAATTCTATTGAGTTTTTTGTGTTACTCAATACAAAAGTAGTCTTTTGTCTTTACTCTAAGACTGTCATATACCAAGTCTATTTATCCAGAAAACATGTCTCTACAGGATACCCCTTGTCAGCATCTAATTCAAAAAAGCCTGCCTTTCATGGTAGCCACCTTTCTTGCAACACACCTGCATAGTGTTGGTGCAACAATCTGGAGATTCTATTTTCCATGACAGAGATACTCCTATCTAACTTAGCCTTCCATGGTAGGGTCATACTTCTGTCAGTGTCTTAATACTAAAATCTCTGCTCAAAATAATAGGGGCTATACTACTGAAATTCCAAGCATCTCCTATAGTATATACCTGTATAGGTAATAGGGGTTTTACCGCTAAAACCCCAAGCATCTCCTATACTATCTATTTGTATATAAGACTAGTAGTTACACTGTAATTTGCTAGTCTAATAATCAACAAAGATAACTTTTATTGAACTTGATCTCCAATGTTCAATAGCGACACACCAATCAGTACTCACTCTATTTTGGACTTCTTCCTCCCATTAGAAATTGCAACCATATGACAGACAGACATCACAGTACATAAGCTAAAGCCAAGGTCATTCCACAAGTCTGCATATCTCTGAGTCCATCTTGTGAACTTTCATCCCCAGTGTGAACCACACCTAACAAAGACTTAAGTTATAACACTGGTGACCTGTTTCCAAATCTCTTTGTTATAATATCACTAGGAGTTAGTCTCTATAGTATTTTCTTAGCTATTTTATGATATTTCTCTGGAACTCTGCTGTTTAAAGATAGTAAAAGGATCTAAAATGATAATGTTAGAGTGCATGTCTATAGTATGTCATTCTCATAGTATATGTATATTGGACTTATGGTAGTCATATATAGTTTAGGATAGTGTCAGACATATGAAGCTTAGACTCTAGTTTTTTTATTTAATTTTCTTTTTCTTTTTTTTTCATTTTATTTCACCTTGAATCTAGGGTTAGGGCTAGAGTGACATCATGATTGCACTGTCACACATCAGTCACATCAGATGACATGGTCACAGTAATGGTCACAAAATCACAGAAACACATGAAACATAGTAAAAGGTTCAAGAACAATGATGTCATACAATATATATAATACATGTTAACCTCATGGCTGACATATAGTCTTTAGAGCAGACTAGAAATAGTTGAGCATGGACCATCACTAGTTAGTATATATAGGTAGATACATTGTACTAAGAACTCCATTGAGTTTTCTTGTGTTAACCCAATACAAGGTTCATTTGCTTGACCAACTCTAAGGTCTTGAGTTTATAATAGGTAGACCTTGTAGTATAGGGCACAGACTATAATATATTAGTATATTTAAGTCCAGTTCACACTTGAGAGGCAAAAGTCTGAAGAAGATATACAGAATTTGACAAATATAGGAACTTATCAAAGCCTAATAGAAATATAGACTTTTCAGAATAACCCTGGCCTCAATTTATGTGTTGAGCCTTTTACTAGCTATAGAGTTGCAATTTTAAAAAAAGATCTTGGAAAGTGAGATTAGAAGTTATAAGAAGAGGAGTAAGTGTGTTGTTATTGACATTGGAGTTTGATGTCAACTTTAGTTGATTATCAGACCAGCTATTATAGAATAACTACTAGTCTTAAATATATAAGTAAACTAAAGAAGTAATTAAGTAGATCTCTAAGCAGATATTTTAGTGGTAAAACACTAAAAGGAGTTCAGGTTGAATAAGAGAAAACTCTGTATAAAAGTCCAAGTATTTTGTAGAGTTTGAGGAGAGATAAATAGACAATATAAACAAGTATGAATAACTATAGAGTTTTCAATAGAATAAGTCTATTATAAAAGACCAAAATACTAGCAGAGTTTTAATACAAATAATGCCAAATAACTATGGGGTTTTGATACCAAAATATCCATGTTAGAGATAGACATAGACATAGATCAGAGTTTGGACTGTGACAATAGTTTATATTGTAGTAGGAAGTTCTTTGTCAAGTTTTTCTTATAAAACTCTAATATAAGAGTGACAAAGTATTAAAACAACTAGATGAAGTCCACAGAGTTTAGTAGAGTTCACAATCTCTAAGTATATTGATAAACTACAAGTAGTACTTACTTTCTGAAAATAACAGATCTGACTTTTCAGACTTTTTATCTTATTTATCCAAGCAAAGATTCTCAACACTGAACCTTGTAAACTTTACTATAGACCTCTCTATTTGCCAAAATTTACTGCAGAATATACAGACTTTCTTGCCATCAACCCCAAACCTTGTACTTGTATACTATTTATAAAAAGATTTGTTCTTTTAATGTTAGAGATAATATACACTTGCCAAAAAATCCACAGATATAGTATAGAAGACAGATTGGATAGTAGAGTTTTTACTGGAAGAGAACATAGATGAGGTTAGAAGTAATATGCTATACAGATAACAACTTTGGCTTTAACTAGAAGAAGTTGTGCCTAACTTAACTTTGTCATATGATTATAATTTCAGAAAAGGTTTTTTTAGATGAGAATTAGAATAAGTGTAATACTTCATCCAAGTTAATTATTAGACTAAGAAACCACATATGGTGATCATAAATATAAAAAGTATTTTCCTAATAGGCTACTGCACATACTCTAGATTTGTTGAATACTATAGAGATTATTGTTCAGAGCTCTATAGGATTTGATGTAGAATGAAGAGGCTCTTGTTTGTAGGTTAATAGATGATTAGAATGGAGCACAATCTATTCTGGAAGAAAATGAGAAAGTATAAATAAGATAAGTATTATTCAGAGCAAATAATAGATGTAGTTGGTTAGTATATGACATTTGACTCTAATACTGCTGTCAAAGTTTGTAGACTCCCTTTTACCCTGGAATATCTAACACCACTATTAATCTTACAAATTTTATTCAATTAACCCCACTATTTCCTACTATAGACCTTTACTAATTGTAATCCTGCTATTGTTATTACTTCTCTTCTATTACTAGTAGTAATCTTCCTTTCTTTTCAGGCTGATATTCTAGATGTTTCTATAAGGAATATCTCTAGCCATGCTGTTCTTATTATTTCTTTTGAAGTAAGCTGATCTAAGAGTTTAGAATGTATAGTACAAGTATATAGAATATTTCCTACTTCCAGAAATCTTATTCTATTCTTTGAGGTTTTTCTGGAGGTAAGTTATATTATTGTAATCTGTAGTCAATAGAACTTAGGTTTTTCTAGAGATTATGAAAGTCTGTTAGACCTTACAGACCCTACTAGCAACAAGATAGAATTTGGTGGTCTAGGATTGTTCATTCTGATATCTTGGC